>Ga0134122_10000048_pt1 | contig 56485 bp, 50 predicted proteins | sample KB302_FD_96461 | JGI IMG/M metagenome (GOLD analysis project Ga0134122, IMG submission 96461) | Terrestrial soil microbial communities without Nitrogen fertilizer from Kellogg Biological Station, Michigan, USA - KB3-0-2 | ecosystem: Environmental > Terrestrial > Soil > Unclassified ... | reverse complement strand
CCTCGCCCGCTACAACACCGACGGCTCGCTCGACACGAGCTTCTCCGGCGACGGCAAGCAGACGACCAACTTTGGCAGCGTCGACGGGGCGGAGGGGGTGGCGCTACAGGGCGACGGCAAGGTCGTTGCGGTGGGCCGCGTTCGCTTCGACTCCGTCGGCACCAACAGCCAGGACTTCGCGCTCGCCCGCTACAACACCAACGGCACGCTCGACACGAGCTTCTCCGGCGACGGCAAGCAGACGACCGACTTCGGTGGGAATGGCGATCAGGCCAACGGGGTGGCGCTCCAGGGCGACGGCAAGATCGTCGCGGTCGGGCGTGCTCGCTTCACGGACTTCGCGCTCGCCCGCTACAACACCGACGGCTCGCTCGACACGAGCTTCTCGGGCGACGGCAGGCAGAGCACCAACTTCGGGGGCTCGGATGACGCAAACGCCGTCGCCATCCAGGACGACGGCAAGATCGTCGCAGCCGGCGACGGCGGCGGCAGCACCAACGACTTCGCCCTCGCCCGCTACAACACCGACGGCTCGCTCGACACGAGCTTCTCCGCCGACGGAAAGCAGACGACCGACTTCGGGGGCATCGACAGGGGCAGCGGCGTGGCGCTCCAGGCCGACGGCAAGATCGTCGTGGTCGGCTCCGCCGGCGGGGTCGACTTCGCGCTCGCCCGCTACAACGCCAACGGCTCGCTCGACACGAGCTTCTCCGGCGACGGCAGGCAGACGACCAACTTCGGCGGTGTGGATGAGGCGAACGGGGTGGCGATCCAGGCCGACGGCAAGATTGTCGCGGTCGGTCACTCGGACCACTTCGGGAACGACTTCGCGCTCGCCCGCTACAACACCGACGGCTCGCTCGACACGAGCTTCTCCGGCGACGGCAAGCAGCTGACCAACTTCGACCATGAGGACGCTGCAACCGCGGTGACGATCCAGGGCGACGGCAAGATCGTCGCGGTCGGCTTCGGCTTCGGCATCGGCATCGGCATCCAGGCCGGCGACTTCGCGGTCGCCCGCTACAACACCGACGGCTCGCTCGACACGAGCTTCTCGGGCGATGGCGAGGAGGTGACGAACTTCGGCAGCCAGGACCGGGCGAACGGGGTGGCGCTTCAGGGCGACGGAAAGATCGTCGTGGCCGGCGCCGCCGGCGACGACTTCGCGCTCGCCCGCTACAACCCCAACGGCTCGCTCGACACGGGCCTGTCCTTCGACGGGAAGGTGACGACCGACTTCGCGGGCGGCCAGGGGGCGACCGGGATGGCGGTCCAGGGCGACGGCAAGGTCATCGCGGTGGGCCAAGGGGGCGGCACCGGGGGAGGGGACTTCGCGCTCGCCCGCTACAACCCAAACGGCTCGCTCGACCCGAGCTTCTCCGGCGACGGCAAGCAGACGACCGACATCGGCGGCTTCGAAGGCGCGAACGCCGTGGCACTCCAGGGTGACGGCAAGATCATCGTGGTCGGCTCCGCCAACTTGTTGGATTTCGCCCTCGCCCGCTACAACACCGACGGCTCGCTCGACACGAGCTTCTCCGGCGACGGCAAGCAGACGACCGACTTCGGCGGGACTTTCGGAGGCTCCGATCAGGCTAACGCGGTGGTGCTCCAAGGCAACGGCAACATCGTCGCGGTCGGGGTCGGCCCTGGCTTGAACCGAACCAACGACTTCGCCCTGGCTCGCTATCTGGGGAGCTGAGCTGCGCACCGGTTAGGCCGAGCGCCCTCTCGCTGATGGGCGCGGCTGGTTTCGAACCAGCGACCTCTCGCGTGTGAAGCGGTGGTCCCTCAGGCGTGGATGGGCGTCGTCACGCGCATCGGATGCGCGCGGATGTGTGCCGATGTGCGGGGATGTGCGCGCCAACGGGTACCCGAACGGCTCTGGTGCCCGTTTAGCTTGAGGGGTTCCGAGCTACCGACTTCCGCTCGTCGCCCGGTGTGACCCCGGGGTCATTCCTGCATTCGATGCGGCGTTGACTGCCCGCAGCTCGAGTGGTACGTTCGCCAGAGTCCGAAGGTGGGGGAGAGGAGTGAACGTGGGGAAGGCGCAAGGCCCGCGGACCCGGACCCGGCCACGGCTTGCGCTCAAGCCGCGACGCCTAAGAAGTAGCGGCCCTCTCGTCGTTGCGATCGTGTTTGGCCTCGTCTTTGCGGCGGGGGCGCAAGCCGCTCCAGGGGACCTAGACATGACGTTCTCCGGCGACGGCAAGCAGACGACTGACTTCGGCTTCGGTCTGAGCAGCGCGACAGCGACCGCCCATCAGCTCGATGGCAAGATCGTGGCGGTCGGTGCCGACACCTTTCACGGTAACGACGACTTCGCCCTCGCCCGCTACAACGCCAACGGGTCTCTGGACACGAGCTTCTCCGGGGACGGCAAGCAGCGGACCGACTTCGGTGGCTTCAACGACGGGGCGACCCGGGTGGCGCTCCAGGGCGACGGCAAGATTGTCGTCGTTGGCTCCGCATCGGACGGCGGCTTCTTCGCGCTCGCCCGCTACAACCCCGACGGATCGCTCGACACGAGCTTCTCCGGCGACGGTAAGGAGACGACTTTCTTCGGCGCCGAGAACGGGGCGAACGGGGTCGCGATCCAGGGCGACGGCAAGATCGTCGTGGTCGGTTACACCAGCGAAAACGGGGCCCATTTCGGAGCCTGGGCGCTCGCCCGCTTCAACGCCAACGGGTCGCTCGATACGAGCTTCTCCGGCGACGGCAAGCAGACGACCGACTTCGGGTTCTACTTTGCCCGCGATGACGTGGCGACCGGGGTGGCGCTGCAGGCGAACGGCAAGATCGTCGCGGTCGGCTTCGCTGACAACTGCGACTTCGCGCTCGTCCGTTACAACACCGACGGGTCGCTCGATACGAGCTTCTCCGGCGACGGCAGACAGAGGACCCACTTCGCCTCCTGCGCGGTTGCGAACGGGGTTGCGCTCCAGGGCGACGGAAAGATCGTTGCGGTGGGCCAGATTGGCGGCGACTTCGCCCTCGCCCGCTACAACCCGAACGGGTCGCTCGACACGAGCTTCTCCGGCGACGGCAAGCAGAGGACCGACTTCGGGGGGAGCGATGGGGCGAACGGGGTGGCGGTCAAGTCGAACGGCAAGATCGTCGCAGGCGGCGGCGGCGGGGTCGGCATCGACTTCGCGCTCGCCCGCTACAACGCCAGCGGGTCTCTCGACACGAGCTTCTCCGGCGACGGAAAGCAGACGACCGACTTCCTCGGGGGCCGCGACGGGGCAGGCGGGGTGGCGCTCGTGGGGGATGGCAAGATCGTCGCCGTGGGCAGCGCGAGCGGCACCGTCTCCAGCAACATCGCACTCGCCCGCTACAACCCGGACGGCTCGCTCGACACGACGTTCTCCGGCGACGGCAGGCAGGCGACGAATTTCCGTGGGGGTGTCGGTGAGGAGGCGAACGGCGTGGCGCTCCAGGCGAACGGCAGGATCGTCGCCGTGGGTCAGGCTGGTGGCAACGACTTCGCTCTCGCCCGTTACAACCCGGACGGCTCGCTCGACCCGAGCTTCTCCGGGGACGGCAGGCACACCACCGACTTCGGGAGGGGCTTCGACGGGGCGAACGGGGTGGCGCTCCAGGGCGACGGCAAGATAGTTGCGGTCGGTGGCACCGGGAGCGGCCTCAGCCTCGACGACTTCGCCCTCGCCCGCTACAACCCCAACGGCTCGCTGGACACGAGCTTCTCGGGCGACGGCAGGCAGACCACCGACTTCCTTGGAGCGTACGATGGCGCGGCGACCGGGGTGGCCCTCCAGAGCGATGGCAAGATCATCGCCGTCGGCCGCGGAGGCGGCCCCCCCAACAGCGACTTCGCGCTCGCCCGCTACAACCCGAACGGCTCGCTCGACACGAGCTTCTCCGGAGACGGCAAGCAGACGACCGACTTCGGAACCTTCGACGGGGCCGCCGGGATGGCGCTCCAGGCGAATGGAAAGATCGTCGTAATCGGCATCGGCAACGAACATCTCGCCCTCGCCCGCTACAACCCGAACGGCTCGCTCGACACGACGTTCTCCGGCGACGGCAAACAGACGACCGATTTCGGGGGCGTCGATGGGGCGAACGGGGTAGCCGTCCAAGCGGACGGCAGGATCGTCGCGGTCGGGTTCGCGCGCGGCGACTCCGACAGCGACTTCGCCCTCGCCCGCTACAACCCGAACGGCTCGCTCGACACGAGCTTCTCCGGCGACGGCAAGCAGACCATCGACTTCGGAGCAGACAGCGACAGTGCCACTGGGGTGACGATCCAGGGCGACGGCAAGATCGTCGCGGTCGGCAGGGGCGGCCCCTCCCCCAGGGCGTTCGCCCTCGCCCGCTACAACCCGAACGGCTCACTCGACACGAGCTTCTCCGGAGACGGCAAGCAGACGACCGACTTCGGGGATGCCTTCTTCGGCGGGGCGAGGGGAGTGGCGCTCCAAGGCGACGGCAGGATCGTCGCGGTCGGGGTCGGCCAGGGCCCCAACCAAACCGACGATTTCGCGCTTGCTCGCTATCTGGGGGGCTGAATAGGTCGGCCTTCCCCAACCCGGACGACGCCCTCGAAGTCGCCGGGCTGCGGGAGTAGTCGTAGGATCTCACCGCCCTCGGCGTGGCCCGATAGTGGCCCAAACGTCAGCGAGACGGCTCTGCGTGGACCTTCCGAAGATCGACGGAGAAGGCGCGCAAACCGTGTCCACAAGCGGGTTTCGTCGTCCTGCGTCGTCAAGCGTCGTTTTTGTCGGCGCTGCTTGCCATGCAGAAGGTCGTGGGTTCGAATCCCATCAGCCGCTTTCCTCGGATTCCGCTTGCGTGCAGGCACTCTCCGAACACGGCGGCGCAGCATCGTCGTTCGTCCGGTCGCGTGAAATCGCTCCCAATGCCATTGGTCCATTCAAGGCCCCTGGCCGACCTGTCTTCGGGCTGGGTTTGGACCCCTGCGGGTCCGGTGGTAGGTTCGCATGGACACCCGGGCCGGGGAGAGGAGTAAGCGGGAGAGGATGAGCGCGCGAAGGCCCCTTAGGAGCGTCGTCGGCATGGTCGCTGCAGTGATCGCTGCCCTGCTTGTTGCAGCAGTCTTGTCGGCGGGCGCACAGGCCGCCCCAGGGGACCTCGACCCGACCTTTTCCGGAGACGGCAAGCAGACGACCGACTTCCTTTTCGGGGGGATCAGCGATGCGACTGCCACCGTGCGTCAGCCGGACGGGAAGATCGTCGCGGTGGGCAGCGTGTTCCGCAGGTCATCCGGCGACTCGAGCATCTACGACTTCGCGCTCGCCCGGTACAACCCGAACGGAACCCTCGACACCAGCTTCTCCGGCGACGGGAGGCAGACGACCGATTTCGCGGGGATCGATGACGGGGCAACCGGAGTCGCACTCCAGAGCGACGGAAAACTCGTCGTGGTCGGCAGGACCGGCTTCGGCAGTCCGTTCGGGAACAGCTTCGACTTCGCCCTCGCCCGCTACAACACGAACGGGACGCTCGATACGAGCTTCTCTGGCGACGGCAAGCAGACGGCGAGCTTTGGTGAGTCCGATGTGGCGAAGGGGGTGGCCGTTCAGGGCGACGGCAAGATCGTCGCAGTCGGCTTCAGCTGCAACGGTAATCCGGACACCACCTGCGACTTCGCGCTCGCTCGATTCAACACGAACGGCTCGTTCGACACGAGCTTCTCAGGCGACGGAAAGCAGACCGCCGACCTCGGGGACATCGATATCGCGGACGCAACGAGGGTCCAGGGAGACGGCAAGATCGTCGCGGTCGGCAATGTCAGTCAACTACCAGGCGGCACGACGGACTTCGCGCTGGCCCGTTTCAACTCCAACGGATCGCTCGACACGAGCTTCTCGGGCGACGGAAAGCAGACGACCGACTTTGGGAGTTCCAGCGACCGAGCACATGGCGTGGCGATCCAGGCGGACGGCAAGATCGTGGCGGCGGGCCAAAGCGTGAGCGGTTTGGGCGACTTCGCCCTCGCCCGCTACAACCCCAACGGCTCGCTGGACACGAGCTTCTCGGGCGACGGCAAGCAGACCACCGACTTCGGCGGCTCTGAGATGGCGAGCGGGGTGAAACTCCAAGGCGACGGAAAGATCGTCGCCGTGGGCGGCGACGATGACGACTTCGCCCTCGCCCGCTACAACGCGAACGGCTCTCTCGACACCACTTTCTCCGGCGACGGCAAGCAGACCACCGACTTCGGCGGCTCCGACGGGGCACGCGCGGTGGCGCTCCAGCCCGATGGCAAAATCCTCGCGGTCGGCATTGCGGGCGGAAATGGCTCCTCGTTCGCCCTCGCCCGCTACAACCCCAACGGCTCGCTGGACACGAGCTTTTCGGGCGACGGCAAGCAAACGACCAACTTCGGCGGCGGCCCCGACGGGGCGGCAGCGGTGGCGCTCCAGGGAGACGGCAAGGTCATCACAGTCGGCCACACGAGCGGCGACTTCGCCCTCGCCCGCTACAACCCGAACGGCTTACTCGATGCGAGCTTCTCCGGCGACGGCAGGCAGATCACCGACTTCGGGGGCAACGATGGGGCTGCGGCCATGGCGATCCAGGCAGATGGCAAGATCGTTGTCGTCGGTCGTTCGGCCGACCCGGGCTTGGGCGTCGCCCTTGCCCGCTACAACCCGAACGGCTCGCTCGACACCACCTTCTCCGGCGACGGTAAGCAGACCACCGACCTTGGGGGCTTCGGCCAGGGAGCTAGCGGGGTGGCGCTCCAAGCGGACGGCAAGATCGTCGTCGTCGGCTCAGCTTGCGGCATGAATGTCTGCGGCGACTTCGCCCTCGCCCGCTACAACCCCAACGGGTCGCTGGACACCACCTTCTCCGGCGACGGCAAGCAGACGACCAACCTCGGTGACGCCGCCGACGGCGCGACCGGCGTGGCGATCCAAGGCGACGGCAAGATCATCGCAGTGGGTTCCGGGGGTCCCGACTTCGGGGACTTCGCCCTCGCCCGTTACAACGCGAACGGCTCTCTCGACACCACTTTCTCCGGCGACGGCAAACAGTTGACCGACTTCGGGGGTGGTGACGCGGCGAACGCGGTGGCGCTCCGAAGTGGCAAGATTGTGCTCGTAGGCACCGGCAGCCTCGGAGGAACTGGCGGCAACGACTTCGCCCTCGCCCGCTTCAACTCGAACGGATCGCTGGACACCACCTTCTCCGGCGACGGCAAGCAGACAACGGATTTCGGCACCGGCGATGCTGCGAATGCGGTGGTGCTTCAGGGCGACGGCAAGATCGTCGCGGCTGGCCGCGGCGCGGGCGGGGGTGGCTACGGCTTCGCGCTCGCGCGTTACACCGCCAATGGGGCGCTCGACACAAGCTTCTCGGGCGACGGCAAGCAAACGACCGGCTTCGGGTTTCCGACTCAGATCGGCGGAGCGAGCGGAGTTGCCTTACAGGGAGACGCCAAGATCGTCGCGGTGGGCGTCGGCACTGGCCCGAGCCAGACCGACGACTTCGCGCTAGCTCGCTACCTCGGCGGTTGAGCGGGGCCACCCCGCGAGATACTGCGCGGGCGATGTCGCAGAGCATCCTCGAGTTGGCTGATCAGGCCATGGAGGCGCTGGGCAGACGCGACCTTTCCACTCTGTTGGCCTCGTCTGATCCCGAGGTCGAGTGGCACTCCTTCTTCGCCCATCTCGGCGAGGGAGGCGTTTATCGTGGCTACGACGGAACGCGTAAGTACATGCGCGACCTCGACGACGCCTGGGAAATCGTCCGGGCAGACACGGACGATGCAGTCGCGGTGGGCGACGTAGCGGTATTCGTGGGCCGCATCCACTACCGGGGCAAGGGCAGCGGAATCGAGACGGAGACGGCGGCGGGCTGGATGCTCAGGTTCCGTCGAGAAAAGCTGATCTGCTTCCGGGCGTTCCGAAACCCCGAGGGAGCCCTCGAGCGGATGGGCCGGTCGGAGTAGGCGATGTCACAGGAGAACGTGGAGGTCGTCCAGCGCCATATCGAAGCGTGGAACCGGGGCGATCTGACGGCGTTTTTGGGCACGTTTCGCTCCGACGCCGAAATTGACTGGTCGCGTGCCCGAGCGCTGTACAAAGGCGTCTATCGCGGTCGTGGCGGGCAGGAAGCCTTCTGGGACGAGTTCTGGTCGACGTTTGAGGCGAGCGAGCTCGAGGTGCACGACCTCACGGGGGCGGGGTCCGAAGTCGTGCTCTGGAACACCGCCCACATGAGGGGGCGCGACGGGATCGAAGTGACGGCGAGGAGCGCTCTCGTCTACACGGTCGAGAACGGGAAGATCACTCGCCTTCGGTTGTTCCAGGAGCGAGCCGAGGCCCTCGAAGCAGTTGGGCTTTCGGAGTAGCCGATGTCGCAGGAGAACGTGGAGATCCTTCGGCGCTTCGAGAAGGTGTTCGAGACCCGTGATATGGAGCGGATTGCCTCCGAGTTCTTGGACCCTGAGATCGAATGGCAGACATCGGCGGAAGACCCTGACGCCGCCACCCATCGAGGCCCTGAGGCGTACAAGCGCTACGTGGAGCAGTGGTGGGACAGCTTCGAGGGGCTGCACGCCGAGGTTGAGGAATACATCGATGCGGACGACGAGCGCGTCTTCACCTGGATTCGATGGACGGGACGGGGACGCGCAAGCGGCGTCGACGCCGACTGGCATCTGGCGATCATCTACACGATGCGTGACGGCAAGATTGTTCGAGCCGAGGAGTACTTCGACCGTGACAAAGCCCTCGAAGCCGCCGGGCTGCGGGAGTAGGCGATGTCGCAGGAGAACGTGGAGATCGTGCGGACGTTGGCAGAGGGTTTCCAGCACCGCCAGCACGAGCGGGCGTTCGAGTTCTACGACCCCGAGATCGAATGGGATGCGTCGCGGGTTGTGGGGGTGCTTCCGGATAGCGCGGGCGTCTACCACGGCCACGAGGGGGTCAGGGCGTTCTGGCGGACCTGGCTCTCGGCGTGGAGCGATCTCCGGTTCGAGATCCAGGACGTGGTGGACGCGGGCGACGACGTTGTGCTGCTGATCCGCAACCAGCGGCAATGGGGACGCCACAGCGGCCTTGAGACGGAGTTCCCGTCCTACGCGATGGTCTTCACGTTTCGTGACGGGAAGGTGATCCGCCAGCGGCACTATCTCGACCAGGAACAAGCCCTCGAAACCGCCGGGCTCTCGGAGTAGGCGATGTCGCAGGAGAACGTGGAGATCGTGCGGGCGCTCAACGACGCCTTCAATCGCGGTGACGCCGCCACGGCGGGGCAATGGATCGACCCGGAGATCGAGGTCGAGACCTGGACGGCCTTGGGGGCAGCGCGGATCTGCGTCGATGTGCGCGGATGTGCGCGCTAACGGGCACCAGAGCGGCGCTGGTGCCCGTTAGCCCGGCGGGCTCCGAGTGCCGACCGGCTTCCGCTCGTTGCCCGCGCGATCGAGGGGCCATGCCTGCTTTCGGAAATGACGTTGACCGCCCGCAGCTCCGGTGGTAGGTTCGGCCAGAAGGCCAACGCGGGGGAGAGGAGTGAGCGTGGAGAGGGCGAAGGTCGGGGCGATGCGGACCCGGCGGCGGATTCCCGTCAAGGGCCGTCTTGCTCCTCGCCGGCTTGGCCCCTCCACCGCGATCGCCATCGGAGCCGCCCTCTTGCTCCTGGGTCTCGCCGCTCCGGCCTCCGCCGCAGCCCCGCCGACCGGAACCGGAGAGACCTCGATCGCCACCGCCCCGCCCGGGGCGGCGGCCGGGAGCGTGAGCGCCGGCAGCGACCACACCTGCGGCGTGAGGATGAACGGCGCCGTCGCCTGCTGGGGCGACAACGGCCGGGGCGAGGCGAGCCCGCCTCCGGGCAGCTTCACTGCGGTGAGCGCCGGCGGCCAACACACCTGCGGCCTAAGGACGAACGGGACCGCCGCCTGCTGGGGCGACAACGGCTGGGGTGAGACCACCCCGCCCTCGGGCAGCTTCACCGCGGTGGACGCTGGCGGCGACCACAGCTGCGGGGTGAGGACGAACGGGACCGTCGCCTGCTGGGGCTACAACCTCAATGGCCAGGCCACCCCGCCCGCGGGCAGCTTCACCGCGGTGAGCGCTGGCTTGAATCACAGCTGCGGGATGAGGACGAGCGGCGCCGTGGCCTGCTGGGGCTGGAACGACTACGGCCAGGCCACCCCGCCCACGGGCACCTTCACCGCCGTCAGCGCCGGCAGCGCCCACAGCTGCGGGGTGAGGACGAACGGGACCGTCGCCTGCTGGGGCGACAACCTCGAGGGCCAGGCGAGCCCGCCCGCGGGCACCTTCACTGCGGTCAGCGCCGGCGCCAACCACACCTGCGGCCTAAGGACGAACGGGACCGCCGCCTGCTGGGGCTACAACCTCAAGGGCCAGACCATCCCGCCCGCGGGCACCTTCACCGCGGTGAGCGCCGGCGGCTACCACAGCTGCGGGGTGAGGCCGAATGGCGCCGTCGCCTGCTGGGGCGGCAGCGGCAAGGGCCAGGCCACCCCGCCCGCGGGCACCTTCGACGGCCCCGCAGTCGAGGCAGGAGACCAGTTCACCTGCGGCGTGGAGCACGTTGGCACCCTCGCCTGCTGGGGCTCGAACTCCTTGGCCCAGACAACCCCGCCCGCGGGCACCTTCACGGCGGTGACCGCAGGCGGCCTCCATGCCTGCGGGCTACGCACGGTCGGCACCATCGCTTGCTGGGGCGCCAACGGCAGCGGCCAGGCCAGCCCGCCCGCGGGCACCTTCACGGCGGTGAGCGCCGGCGCCTACCACAGCTGTGGAGTGAGGACGGATAGCGCGGTCGCGTGCTGGGGTCGCAACAACTTCGGCCAGGCGACTCCGCCGGCGGGCACCTTCACCGCGGTGAGCGCGGGCAACGGCCACAACTGCGGAGTGAGGACGGACGGCACAATCGGCTGCTGGGGCACCAACAGCAGCGGCCAGGCGACTCCGCCGGGGGGCACCTTCTCCGCGGTGAGCGCGGGCAACGGCCACAACTGCGGCGTGAAGACGGACGGAACTCTCGCCTGCTGGGGCCGCAACGACTTCGGCCAGGCGACTCCGCCCGCGGGCACCTTCACGGCGGTGAGCGGGGGCGCCGCCCACACCTGCGGCCTACGCACCAACGGCACGCTCGCCTGCTGGGGCCGTAACAGCTCCGGCCAGGCGACTCCGCCCGGAGGGAACTTCACAGCCCTGTCCGCCGGGGGCGACCACACCTGTGGGATGAGGACCGACGGCACTGCCGTCTGCTGGGGCAAGAACACGAGCGGCGAGGCCACCACCCCACCTGGCTTCGGCTAAGCGCGCAGCGCCTTCCTCGATGGGCGCGGCTGGTTTCGAACCAGCGACCTCTCGCGTGTGAAGCGGTGACACCTCAGGCACGGATGGGCGTCGTTGCGCGCATCGGATGTGCGCGGATATGCGTGGATATGCGCGGATGTGCGCGCTAACGGGCACCAGAACGGCTCTGGTACCCATTGGCCGTAACGTTGACCTCGTGCGCATCTGGGACCTCGAGCCGGACGTTCTCTGCGATCGCCACCTGCTTGGCGAACACCGTGAGCTCCACGCCGTGTGGTCGATTCTCACCGCCGGCAAGCGCGGCTATGCCAACCATCCGGAGACGCTGCGCTGGCGCGGAAGGCTCAAGGCCCTATACGTGCGACACGACGGGCTGGTCGAGGAGATGAAACGCCGCGGGTTTGACCACCGCAGTCCGCTCGATCCCGCTCTCGCGACCGGGGCGATCCGTCAAACCGAGCTGCTCGAAAGCGTGGAGCGTCAGCGGGAACGGCTCCGCCTCCGCGATTGTTCCTGCTTTTCATGAGCGGGTAGGCCACCGTGGGTGGGGATGGGCGCGGCTGGTTTCGAGTGAGCCCGGAGGGCGAGCGGGTGAGAAACCAGCCCCGACACCGGTCATGAAGGATGGGCGCGGCTGGTTTCGAACCAGCGACCTCTCGCGTGTGAAGCGGTGGTCCCTCAGGCACGGATGGGCACCGCTCAGTCCGTCGGGATGTGCGTCGATGTGCGCGGATGTGCGCGCTAACGGGCACCAGAACCGCGCTGGTGCCCGATCACTCGGTGGCGGTGGGTGCTACTCCGCAGCCCGGCGGCTTCGAGGGCGGCGGGCGCCGCTTCGCTCGCTTCCCAATTGCTCTCGCCGATTCGGGCCTACGGCTAGACAGTCCAGCTTCTGAGGTGCTTGGCCGCGGTGCCGTTGTTTCCGAGTTGATACACGCTCAGTCCAGCCGGGGAGAAGGTGAATGGGTCGAACGGCTCCGCTTCGATCTCCTCCAGATCATCTAGCTTCGCAAGGCCGACGGTGACGTGCGCGATGAACTTCGATCCGCTGTGGTCGGGCACGTAGGCCTCGATGTATCCGATCGTCTGGTCGTTGATCTCGGGCTAGGCCTCGGTGCGGACGTAGGCGTCGGCCGTACCACCGCTCTCGGTGAACGGCTTCACCGCCTCGATCAGGCGCGCCTGCAGATCGAGGACCTCCGGCCCCGGCTGCACGACGATCCCGGTCAGCCCGAGGCCGGGTGCGGTGTCCATGTGCGCGAGCTTCACCCCGGTCAGCTGGAGCTTGCCGACGTCGACCTCATCGACAATCTGCCCGACGGCGTCGAAGACCTCGTCGAGATCCGCCGTTCGCACATAGCGTTGGAGGGTGGTGATGTGGGGCTGGTGATGCTCGTCGAGGGCGAAGCCGTCGGGGTAGCTCGCGCGCATCGTCTCGTTGGCAGCCTTCGCCCGCGACATCATCGTCTGGTCGGGGTCGATCAGGATGTCGATCGCGGTCAGGTCTCCCATCGCTAGCTTGCCTCAGTAAAGGTCGTCCGCAGGTTGTCGATCGTCGCCGAGTCGAGTCCCAGGCCGTCGGCGAAATAGCGGTCGATGTCCCCATACTTCGAGTTCATCTCGGCGATCGCTGCGTCGAGGTACTCCTCCTGGACTCCGAGCACCGGGGCCAGGACCGCCGGATCACCGCCGAGCGAGGCGAAGTGGTCACTGACGGGCTTGGTCATCGGCAGGAGCTGCTCGTTGGTGAGCATGAAGTCGGCGAACACATCCTCGCGGCTTACTCCCAGCAGCAGGAGCAACGACGCCGCCGCCCAGCCGGTGCGGTCCTTGCCGGTGGTGCAGTGAAACAGCGCCGGCCGGTGCTCGGGGTTCGCGATCTGCTCGAAGAACTGCTTATAGCCGGCGCGCGCGCTCGGGAGGTCGATCATCTCGCGGTAGCTGCCCTGGAACAGACTCAAGGCCTTGCCACCGCCGAGTGCCTGCTCGGCTGCCGGCGGATCGTCGATGACCTTCAGCAGCATCGCCGGGGCGGCATCGGTGGAGTCGGCGAGGATGTCGATCGCGACGTACTCAACTCCGCCGGGCACGACGTTCGGCTGCGCCGCGCGCTCGGCCTCGGTGCGGAAGTCATAGACGGAGCTGATACCGAGCTTGGCGAATGCGGATGCGTCTGCTCCTCCGAGGTTCGCGAACTCGGCTGAGCGATAGATCAGGCCGGATCGCACCTTGCCGTCCGGGGTCGGCCATCCGCCGAGGTCGCGTAGGTTCGGGATCGTCGCGATCGAGATGCTTTGACCGGGCTCTGTGATTGGCGACACCATCTCCCCTTTCTCGTGTCCGGAGGTCAAGCCCGGGTCGCGGCGCTCGACCCGAGCCGGGTGTTCGCCCGCACCCTAGCGGCGAGCCCGCATTGGTTGTGGCGCCCTCAACACCTACGGATCAGGCAAGTCCTACGGATTAGGCAAGTCGCACTTTGGACGATGTGGAGGAGTGCGGCTTTCGCGTGAAGCGAGAGCCTGGTTGAGCGGTTGATCGATGGTCGACAGGGCCTGAACGCGGCCCGATAGCGGGCTTTTGCGCATGGGCGCGGCTGGTTTCGAACCAGCGACCTCTCGCGTGTGAAGCGGTGTTCCCTCAGGCACGGATGGGCGTCGTTACGCGCATCGGATGTGCGCGGATGTGCGTCGATGTGCGCGGATGTGCGCCCTATCGGGCACCAGAACCCGGCTGGTACCCGTTAGCGCAGGCGACCCCGGGCGAGCCGCTTTCGGCTCGTCTCGCCGGTGCACGGGCGGTGCCATGCCCGCTTCCGGATGAAGACGTTGACCACCCCGGCCTCCGGTGGTAGGTTCGTGCGGAAGCCCGCGGAGTAGGGGAGAGGAGCGAGCGTGGAGAGACCGCAGACCGTGCGGACGCCGACAGGACGGCGGGTGGCTGCCCTGGGCTCCCTGGCGGTAGTGCTCCTACTTGGCGCAGTGGTGGCAGCGCCGGCACAAGCCGCCGCCGGCGACCCCGACCCGACCTTCTCCGGAGACGGCAAGCTGAGAACCGACTTCGGCGCCTCGTTCAGCGTGGCGACGGCGGCCGTGCGCCAGGCGGACGGCAAGATCGTCGCGGTGGGAGGGGCCGATGGGAACTTCCTGGTGGCTCGCTACAACCTTGACGGCTCGTTCGACGCGAGCTTCTCCGGCGACGGCAGGGATCAGACCAACTTCACGGTCTCGGACATCGCGACCGACGTGGCACTCCAGGGCAATAAGATCGTCGTCGTCGGGTTCAGCACGACCAACGATGGCGGCGACTTCGCGCTCGCCCGCTACAACCCGGACGGCTCCCTCGACCCGAACTTCTCGGGCGACGGCAAGCAGATGACCAACTTCGGGAGCGGCGACGGGGCGACCGGGGTGGCGCTCCAGGGCGGAAAGATCGTCACGGTCGGCTTCGGCGGCAGCCTTCGCGACTTCGCGCTGGCCCGCTACAACTTGAACGGCTCGCTCGACACCAGCTTCTCCGGCGACGGCAAGCAGACAACCGACTTCGGGGGCTTCGACACGGCCACCGGGGTGGCCCTCCAGGGCGACGGCAAGATCGTCGCGGTCGGCAGCGCAGGCGGGGGTGCCACCAGCGATGACTTCGCGCTCGCCCGCTACAACCCGAACGGCTCGCTCGACACCAGCTTCTCCGGCGACGGCAAGCAGGCAACCGACTTCGGGGGCTCCGAAGGGGCGCAAGGAATGGCGCTCCAGACGGACGGCAGGATCGTCGCGGTCGGGAACAGCGGCGGCGGCGACTTCGGGCTCGCCCGCTACAACACCGACGGCTCGCTCGACGCGAGCTTCTCCGGGGACGGCTTGCAGACGACCGACTTCCTCTTCGGGGCCGACGACGTGGCGAACGACGTGGCCATCCAGGCGAACGGCAGGATCGTCGCGGTCGGCAGTGCAGGCGGGGGCGCGACCGGTAATGACTTCGGGCTTGCCCGCTACAACACGAACGGATCGCTCGAGACGAGTTTCTCCGGGGACGGCAGGAAGCGGACCGGGTTCGGCGGCTCCGACGGTGCGACCGGAGTGGCGCTCCAGGGCGACGGCAAGATCGTCGCGGCTGGCGTCGGCAACGGCGAGTTCGCGCTGGCTCGCTATCTCGGAGGCTGAGAACTCCTCCCGCCCTGACGGGGGAAGGGTGCAGGCACTTTGCGGATGGGCGCGGCTGGTTTCGAACCAGCGACCTCTCGCGTGTGAAGCGAGCGCTCTCCCACTGAGCTACGCGCCCGGGTGGCCCGATGATAGGACGCAAGGCGCCGGGCGGCGCCGGCGCGGCACCTGCGGCCGGCTACTGGTCCGACGAATAGTTGAAGGTCGACTCGAAGCCACAGCTGCCCGTGTACTCGAACCGAAGCGCTCCATCCTCAACGCTCAGCTGGTCGGCGTAGAGCTCCCGGCCGGAGCGGTGGTGACCGGGGATGATGCAGGTCACAGGCTCCTGGTCGGGCACCGGCTCGCGGATCCGCAGCGTGACCTGGCCGCCGGCGCGGAGCCAGCTGCGCCCGGAGGTGTGCTCGATCTCGATCGGAACGGCACGCACGCCGAGCGGGTTGCTGTCCTTGAACGCCCACGGGAATTGCTTCAGCGGCGTCCCCCCGAGTCGGCCACCGAAGATCTCGGCAAGCGCCTCGCGCTGGCCCTCGTCGCCGCGCTCGTCGAGGTAGAGCCAGAAGGTCCAGGGGGAGCCGGGCTCATCGTCGCTGTAGCGAAGGGCGAGGACCACGTTGAGCCCGGACAAGTCGATCTCCCCCGCACGTCCGCGCTCGATTACCCAGGAGAGCACGCCCATGCAGACCCCATAGGTTGAGCGACCCCCCTTGCGGTCGCCGATGCTGCGGCAAGGACAGATCGCCTCGCAGTTGCACGACTCCAGGTAGGTCCCGGAAAGCTGCCAGGGGAGGTGGTCGCCCACGGGGACGAGCGTAACGGCGCCGCCGTCTGGCCGCATCGAGGATAGGATGACCGCTGGACCGTGCTAGGCGGGGAGGTAGCGGTGCCCTGTCACCCGCAATCCGCTCTAGCGGGGCTGAATGCCCGTCCGAGGGTCGCGGCCTTCGGGGTCGGTACGTCGCGGGCGGCGTTGACGGCCAGGTCCCGCGCAATGTGCGCCCGCGAACCAGGTCAGATCCGGAAGGAAGCAGCCTTAAGCGGTAGCGGGCATGTGCCGCGGATATGCCTGGCTCGAGCCAGCCACGACGGGAACGCCCGGGGACTGCTCTCGAAGGCGGGCCGCACGGTCCTGCGCGCTCAGCCCGTCTCGACGACCTTCGGCGCCAGCCTCAGGCGGAGCCTGCGCGGCATATGCGGCACCGACGTTCCCCCGGTCGAGGTTTGCCGGGTGCCGGACGGTGAGGTGCCACCGGTGCTCGGCTTCGCCCCCGACGAGGGCGGGGGCTCTTCGGGCGGCTCGGGGCACTTGCGTGTGTAGACGACCCGGGCCGGGTCCTTCGGCTCGGTCTCGGAGTGCATCCAGGAGAGGTGGAGGTGGTCGCCGCGGCCGTGGCCGGCATCGCCGTTCCAGCCCACCCATCGCCAGGGCGGGATCGGGTGGTCCTGGCGCGGCTCTGCCTTGTGAGCGAGCTCACCGATCTGCGCCCAGGTTCCGCCCTTGCTCTTGTACGGGACGATGTCGGTGGCGAGGCCGATTGGATGCTCGCCGTTCGCAGCATGGGCCGAGTCGGTGGAGTACCCGTCGGTGATGAAGATGTCATAGCGCCGCTTCATCCAGCGGATGTCCGCCAGGAGGCGCCGGTCGATCTTCTCCCCGGGAAAGCCGGGGATGTCCACGAAGCGGCCTCCACCCACGGTCTTGCAGAGGTGGGTGTCGATCAGCTTGCTCCGCATCCTGGCGGGCGCCGGGGAGGCGATGGCTCCCGCGATCAGGGCAGCCAGGGGCAGCGCGATGAGCGCGCGCGTACGACGGCTCCGAGCATGGGCGGCGGTGCCTGCCATTGGCTTCAGGGATCGGCATCCGGGCGCGGATCCAGAAACGCTCTAGACGAATGTCCGAGGTGGTCGGGCGGGCCGGACCCACAGCTAGACTGGCCTCCCCGTGTCCGAGACCTCCCTCTATCGCCGCCACCGCCCCCAGGCTTTCGACGAGGTGGTCGGCCAAGAGCACGTGGTGCGCACCCTGCGAAACGCGGTGGAGCGCGACCGCGTGCACCACGCCTACCTGTTCGTGGGCTCGCGGGGAACGGGCAAGACCTCGGTGGCGAAGATCCTCGCCCGCTCCCTCAACTGTGTCAACGGGCCCACCGTGACGCCCTGCGGGGAGTGTGAGTCCTGCCTCACGATCGCCGCCGGCTCCTCGCTCGACGTGATCGAGATGGACGCCGCCTCGAATCGCTCCGTCGACGACATCCGCGAGCTTCGCGAGCGGGTCGGCTATGCACCGGCGGCCGGCCGCTGGAAGGTCTACATCCTGGACGAGGCGCACATGCTCACACGCGAGGCGTGGAACGCGTTCCTCAAGACGCTCGAGGAGCCGCCCCCGAACACCGCCTTCGTGCTCTGCACCACCGAGCCGCACAAGGTGATGCCGACGATCGTCGACCGCTGCCAGCGCTTCGACTTCCAGCGACCCTCGCTGGAGCAGATCGCCGAGGTGGTGCGACGGGTGGCGGGAGCGGAGTCGATCGAGATCGAGGACGGCGCGGTGGCGGCCATCGCCCGCGCCGCCACCGGCAGCTTCCGCGACGCCCTCGGGACGCTCGACCAGCTCGTCGCCTACGGCGGCAAGCAGGTCGCCACCGACGACGTGCTGGCCGTGCTCGGCGTGGCCGAGGCCGAGCTGATCCTGGCCGTCGCCGACGCGATTGCCGCCGAGGACGGCAAGGCCGCGCTGGAGGCGAGCGACCGCCTGGCACGCTCGGGCCGGGACCTGGCGCAGTTCGGTCGGGACCTGCTGGCCCACCTGCGCCAGCTGCTGGTGATCCGGACAATCGGTGAGCCGCCCGCCACCTTCAGCGTCACCGCCGCCGACCCGGAGCGGCTCCGCGTCCAGGCCGAGGCCTTCTCAGATCTGGCCCTCACCCGGGCGATCGACGTGATCGCCGCGGCGCTGGCGGCAATCAAGGAGGGCGACGAGCCGCGCATGACCCTGGAGTTGGCGATCCTGCGCGCCGCTCGGCCCGACGTTGACCCATCGCGCGCCGCCCTGGCGCAGCGTCTCGAGCGAGTGGAGCGACTTTTGGAGGGCGGCGTCGCCCAGATCGCCGGCAAGCCTTCCGAGGACAATCCCGGGCCCACTGCGGTGGCCACGGAGGCGGTGGCCACGGAGGCGGTTGACTTCGAGCGGATCAGCGGCCTGTGGCCGGCGGTGCTCGATCAGGTCCGCGAATCCGGCTCGGAGCTGCTCTCGACGGTGCTCGCCGCCGCGCGCCCGGTGGCCGTGGATGTGGAGCGAGCGGTGCTCGAGGTCGGCTTTCCGGCCAGCGCAGCCTTCAACAAGAGAAAGGCCGAAGCGCAGGACGCGCGCGAGCGCCTGGCAGAGGCGGTGAGGACGATCGCAGGCGAGCGCCTGCGGCCGGTCTACGTCCTGCTGGAGGGGAAGGACGAATCCGGGCCTGAGGGCGGCGAGTCGGCACTCAGCGAGGAGGAGCTGATCGAGCTCCTTCGCTCCGAGTTCGACGCCCAGGAGTTCGAGGCCGGCGAGGCAAAGGAGGCCGAGGGATGACCCGGATGCCGAACCCGGGCCGCGGCTCAGGCGGCCTGGACCTGAACGCGATGATGAAGCAGGTGCAGCAGCTGCAGGGCGAGATGATGGAGGCGCAGGAGAAGCTCAAGGACGAAATCGTCGAGGCGAGCGCGGGCGGGGGCATGGTGAAAGTGAAGATGAGCGGGGATCTGAGGCTGCTCGAGATCGCGATCGATCCCGAGGCGATCGATCCCGAGGACGCGGAACTGCTTCAGGACATGGTCACGGCCGCCGTCAACGAGGCGATCCGCTCCGCCCAGGAGCTGGCCACGAGCAAGCTAGGCGGGATCGCTGGCGCAGGGGGGCTGGGAGGCCTGGGGCTTCCGGGCGGCTGAGCACGCCGCCCCGCTCGCTACCGTCAAGCGGCGTGCACCCAGCGCCGATCCAGCGACTGATCACGGAGCTCTCCCGCCTGCCCGGCGTGGGCCAGCGGACCGCGCAGCGGCTCGCCTTCCACATCCTGCGTGCTGGCGACACGGAGGCGCTCGGCCTCGCGGAGGCGATCCGAGAGGTGAAGGAGAAGGTGGGGCTCTGCGAGCTCTGCTTCAACCTGGCAGAGGGGCCGCGTTGCCGGATCTGCGAGGACGAAAGGCGGGACTCCTCGTTGATCTGCGTGGTGGAGGAGCCATCCGACGTGATCCCGATCGAGCGCACCGGCGAGTATCGTGGCCTCTATCACGTGCTCGGCGGTGCGCTGTCGCCGATCGACGGCGTCGACCCCGAGGACCTGAGGATTGCCGAGCTCGTGCGACGCACGGAAGGGGGTGACGTGCGCGAGGTGGTCCTCGCGACCAATCCGACCACCACCGGCGAGGCGACCGCGCTCCACGTCGCCGAGCTGCTGCGAGACCGGGTGACGATCACTCGCCTCGCCAGCGGGCTCCCGGTCGGCGCCGACCTCGAGCATGCCGACGAGGTGACGTTGGGACGCGCGCTCTCGGGACGCAGGGCCCTCGACGGTTGGGGCCAGGCGGGCTGATCTACGCCTCGGAGAGCCCGATCCGCGCGTACAGGCGACGCAGCGGGCGGGGCGCCCACCAGTTCCACTTGCCAAGGAGCTCCATCAGCGAGGGAACCAGGAGAGCGCGGATGATGCTCGCGTCGATCAGCACGGCGAGCGCGGTGCCTATCCCGTTTTCCTTGAGGAAGATAATCTGCGAGGTCGCGAAGGCGCCGATCGCGATCGCGAACAGGAGCGCGGCGGCGGTGACGATTCGCCCGGTTCGTTCGAGCCCGATCGCCACCGACTCGGAATCCGAGGCCCCGTGGTCCCGCGCCTCCTTGATCCGCGACAGCAGGAAGACGGCGTAGTCCGTCGACAGACCGAAGGCGACTGCGAACAGCAGGATCGGCATCGTCTGCTCCAGCGCACCCTGGCCGGTGTAATCGAGGAGCCCCTCCAGGTTTCCGTGCTGGAACAGCAGCACCAGGATTCCGAACACGGCGCTCAGGTTCAAGACGTTCATGATCAGCGACTTCACCGGCAGGATCACCGAGCCTGTCATCAGGAACAGGATCACCAGGGTGGCGCCCACGACGATCGTCAGCGCCAGCGGGAGATGCGCCTCGAGGCTGGACTGGAAGTCGACGAAGTGGGCCGCGCCGCCGGTGACCAGCACGGTGGCGCCGGGCGGGTTCCGCAGATCGCGAATCCGCTTCACGGTGGACTTGGCCGATTCGGAGGTGAACGGCGCGTTGCCGATCGCGTCCACGGTCGTCACGCCGCCGCCGAGTTGCTGCGCCGGCTGGATAGCGGTGATTCCCGGGTCGCGCTTGACCTCCGAGAGGAAGTCCGCGGTCGCGCTGGGCCGCCCGCCCTCGATCGCAAGGCGGATGGGGGTGTCGCGGAAAGGCGGGAAGTCAGAGCGCACGGCGTCGTCGACCTGACGCGCGCTCGCGCTCTCGGGCAGCACCTGTGCGTCCACCGAGGTGAACTTGATGCCGAAAAACGGGATCCCCAGGGCGATCAGGAATGCCGCGCTCAGGCCCGCGATCGGGACGGGCCGCCGCATCACGAAGCGTGAGAGGCGGTACCAAAAGCCCGTCTCCGTCTGGGTCGCCTCACGTTCGGCGCGGCGCTGAAGGAAGCGAGGGGCGAGGGCGTTCACCCGCGGCCCGAGCATGCTGAGGACGGCGGGCAGGACCACCAGGGCCACGCTCGCCGCGAGCAGTGCCACCAACGACCCGCCGATCCCCATCGAGTAGAGGAACCGCTGGGGGAAGACGATCAGCGAGGCAAGCGCCACGGCCACCGTGAGCGACGAGAACATGACCGTGCGGCCGGCGGTCCTCATGGTGGCGCGCAAGGCCTCCCACCGCTCGGTGCGGCTCCCCGGCCGGTCCAGATCCACGCCGCGTTTCGCCAGCTCCTCCCGATAGCGGGAGACGATGAACAGGCTGTAGTCGATGGCCAGTCCGAGGCCCAGCCCAGTGGTCAGGTTGAGCGCGAAGATCGAGATCGAGCCGACCTCGCTCGCGACCCTCAGGATGAAGAACGTGCCGATGATCGCCAGGCCGCCGATCAACAGGGGCAGCAGCGAGGCGATGAGGCTGCGGAAAAAGAGCAGGGAGAGCAGGAACAACAACGGAAAGGCCAGTAGCTCTGCCCGCCGCAGGTCGGATTCGACCTGCTTGTTGACCTGTTCGGTGGCGAGCGCATAGCCGCCCACGGTGACGCCCGGCCGGCCGTTCAGCTGGTCGGCGATGCCCGAGGCCGCGTCCTGAAGGGCCTTGTCGTCGGTGGGCTTCAGGGCGACCGAGACATAGGTCTGGGTTCCGTCCTTGGAGACGAAGGCGGCCGAATGCGTGTCGTAGTAGCCCCTCACCCAGGCGACGTCTTCGCGAGCCTGAAGCTCGCGCTCGATTCCTTCGACGCGTGCCCGGGTCTGTGGGTTGGCGACCGGCGCGTCCCGCATCCAGACGATCACCGACGGGTCCCGGTAGCCACGTTCCTGAAGCAGCTCGTCGGCCTTGACGCTGTCGGTGGCGGGATCGTCGGCGCCGTATGGATCGAGGCGCTCCGCCACCGAGCTGCCGACCGCGGCGGCGAAGATGAAGAAGGCCGCCGCCCCGATCGCCACCACTCGACGGCGTCGGTACACGAATCTGGCGAGTGAATCGAGCATCAAGCGGTCTTCCTCTCGCGTGCGGCCTCGTCCTCCAAGGCGCGCCTGGTTCGCTCGGACCAGGCCACCATCCATTCGTTGAACTCGATCCCATGGCGGAGAACGAGGTAGGCGAAGCCCTCCGGCTTCCCGGTCGCCTCGATCTCCTTCAGCCGCGCGGCGATTCGCTCGTGGGTGCGGCCCTTGGCTTCCAGAGTCCCGGGGGCCGAGTCACCTTCGGTGGCGTCGGCGAAGAAAAGCTTCAGAAGCGCCTCGTCGCGGAGCTCGAAGACCTCCGGATCGGCGTCCAGCCAGGCGCGCAGCTCCTTGCGGCCGGCGGGCGTCAGGCGGTAGACGTTGCGCCTCCGGCCGCCCTGCGGGCTCGCCTTGCCCTCGATCAGTCCGCCGGTTGCGAGCCGGCGCAGCTCGGGATAGATCTGGCCGTAGCTGGCCGCCCAGAAGAAGCGGGTGGACTCGTCGACGATCGACTTGATCTCGTAGCCGCTCATCGGTCGCCAGCCGAGCATTCCGAGGATCACGTAGGCGGTGGGCGAGAGCACCATATATCGCGAAGATATATCGCGCTGGAAGGGCTCGGTGTGTGCAACGGGTCACAGAAGCCACGGCCTGATCAGGCGCCCGGATCGCCCTTATCCTCATTCGCCACGATGGCAGCGATCGGCGAGACAGTGGTGATGAAGTTCGGCGGCACCTCGGTCGCCGGGCCGGAGGACATCAAGCGCGCCGCCAGGCGGATCGTCGCCGCCCGCGAGGACGGCAAGCGCGTGGTCGCGGTGCTCTCTGCGCGCGGCAAGACCACCGACGACCTCGTGAGCATGGCCCACGAGGTGTCCGACACTCCGGCTGCCCGCGAGATGGACATGCTGCTCTCGACCGGCGAGCGGATCTCCTGCGCTCTGTGCGCGATGGCGATCCACGACCTGGGTCACAACGCGATCTCGCTCACCGGGTCGCAGGCGGGAATCGTCACCGACTCGTCTCACACGAAGGCCCGCATCCTCGACGTGCGAGCAGACCGGATCCGTGAGGCGCTCTCGGACGACCGGATTGCGCTGGTGGCGGGGTTCCAGGGAATCTCGGGCGACAGCCGCGACGTGACCACGCTCGGTCGGGGCGGCTCCGACACCACCGCGGTCGCGATCGCCGCGGCGCTGGGCGCCGACGTGTGTGAGATCTATACGGACGTCCGCGGGGTGTTCAGCGCCGATCCGCGGCTGGTTCCCGAGGCGCGCCTGTTGCGGATGGTTTCGTTCGAGGAGATGCTCGAGATGGCGGCCTCCGGCGCGAAGGTCCTTCAGCTTCGTTCAGTCGAGTACGCGCGAAACCACGAGATCCCGATTCATTGCCGAAGTTCCTTCGAGGAGAGCCCCGGTACCCTCGTCGTCTCGGAGAAGGAGACCATGGAAAGACCCTCGGTGACAGCCGTGACCCACGCCGACGAGGCGCGCGTGACCCTGGCCGGGGTGCGTGACGAGCCGGGGGTGGCGGCCCAGATCTTCGGCGCTCTGGCGGGCGCCAACGTGAACGTGGACATGATCATCCAGAACGAACCCGTGTCGGCCGAGCAGAAGGCCGACCTTTCGTTCACGCTCGACCAGGAGGATCTGCGCGCTGCGACGCACGCCCTCGACGGGCTCGAGATCTGCGAACGGCTGGAGGCGGACGAGCAAATCGGCAAGGTGTCCATCGTCGGCGCGGGCATGCGCAGCCACCCGGGCGTCGCCGCCAAGGTCTTCCAGACCCTGGGCGATCACGGGATCAACATCGAGATGATCTCCACCTCGCCGATCAAGATCTCCTGTGTGATCGCCGCCGACGAGGTCCCGGCGGCGGTCCGGGCGCTGCACCAGGCCTTCGAGCTCGGTGAGGACGCCGTCCGTCGCGAGGAGCCGACCGGAGCGGAGCACCGGCCGGTCGTTCGTCCCGTCGGCGGCGAGGGCGAGTCCCGCGATGGCGCCTGACGGCTACAGGGTCGGCGTCCTCGGCGCCACGGGGGCCGTTGGCTCGACCATGCTCCAAGTGCTGGCCGAGCGCGGCTTTCCCGCGGACGAGGTGGTGGCTTTCGCGTCCGAGCGCTCCGCGGGGCGCAAGCTCGCCATGGACGGCCAGGAGCTGGAATGCCGGCCGCTCTCGGGCGAGGCGATCGAGGGCCTCGATCTGGTCCTGTCATCGGCGGGCGGAGAGGTCAGCGCCGAGTGGGCGCCGAAGCTGGTCGAGGCGGGCGCGGTGGTGGTGGACAACACGAGCTACTGGCGCATGCACGCCGACGTCCCGCTGGTGGTCGCCGAGGTCAATCCCGAGGCGCTCGACTCTCACCGGGGGATCGTGGCCAACCCCAACTGCTCGGCGATGCAGATGGTCGTCGCGCTGGCGCCGATCCACCGCGCGGTGGGGATCGAGCGGATTGTCGTCTCGACCTATCAGCCGGTTTCCGGGACGGGCCGGCGGGCGATGCAGGAGCTTCGCGACCAGGCGCATGCCGTGCTCCACGATGGGGAGCCGCCTGCCCCCGAGGTGTACCCCCACCGGATCGGGTTCAACGTTTTGCCGCAGGTGGAGACGTTCAAGGGCGGAGACGACTACACGACCGAGGAGCGCAAGATGATGGCCGAGACGCGGAAGATCCTCGGTGTCGGGGAGGAAGAGCTGCAGATCTCGGCCACCTGCGTGCGAGTCCCTGTGCTCTACGGGGAGTCGGAGTCGATCAACGTGCAGACGCGCGATCCGCTGTCTCCGGAAGACTGCCGGGAGCTCCTGGCTCAAGCCCCCGGAGTGGTCGTCGTCGATGCGCCGGCGGAGGGCGTCTACCCGCTGGCGAGCGACGCCGCCGGGCGTGACGATGTGCTGGTTGGGCGCATTCGCCGCGATCCCTCCCATGAGCGCTGCCTCAACCTCTGGGTGGTCGGCGACAACCTGCGAAAGGGGGCGGCCACGAACGCCGTCCAGGTCGCCGAGCTGCTCCACCAGCGCGGCCTGATCCGCCGCACCGAAGCGCCCGCGCCCGCGTAGGGGGCCGCCGCCCACTCTACGATCGGCGCCCTTGCTAGGCGCCTACGCATCCGTCACGGTGCTGATCGCCGGCTCGATCGCGGCGGGCCAGGCGATCCTCTCGTTGTGCGGCCGCCGCGAGTTCACGTGGCTCTCGGGGCCCGTTGGCCTGGCGGCCATCCTGGTCGTGAGCGGGATCGCGATCCGGCTACCGGGGCACGGGACCGCGGTGGCGATCGCCCTGGCGGCCCTATTCGTCCTCTCAATTGCGAGCCTCGCAAGGCGAGGGCGAGTGCCGGATGGGGACCCGGCAAACGTCCGCAGCATGGACGCGAGGACGGTGCGATGCAGGGATGCAGAGCGTTTGTCGGGGGCGCATCCGGCGGTCGCCCTGATCGCGGCTGGGCTCGCGCTCCTCCTTGCCTCGATCCCGTTCATCGTCAACGGGCGGGTGGGGATCCTCGGCGTCGGGTTGATCAACGACGACATGGCCTCCCACCTGTTGATCGCGGACTGGCTGAACACGCGGGTTGGGCAAACGCCGGGCCTCGTGGAGGGCGGCTACCCGGTGGGGCCACACGCGCTGGCGGCCGGGCTCAGCGAGGGACTGGGGACTGGACTGATCGAAGCGTTCGCCGGCATCACGCTCGCCATCCCCGTGCTCACCGCGCTGCTCGCGTTCCAGGCGCTGCGCGACCTGCGACCTCTTGGCCGAATCCTCGTCGCGACGCTGGTGGCGCTTCCGTATCTCGCCGCCGCCTACCTGGCACAGGGGGCGTTCAAGGAGCCGATCGAGGCCCTGTTCCTGCTCGGGTTCGCGCTCCTCTTGCCCGGTGCCACCACTGCCCGGCGCGGACTGCCGCTCGCGGTGATCGCCGCGGGCGCCGTCTACGCCTACAGCTTCCCGGGCCTCTTCTGGCTCCTGGGCGCGGCGGCGATCTACATAGCTGTGCGGCTGATCAGGGGAGCGCGCCCATGGTCGCTGGGCAGCGGGACCCGCCCGGCAGTGGTCTGGGGGGGAGCTGCGGCGGTGGCCGGGGCGCTCGTGATCCTGATCGCGCCCGACATCGGAAGGCTCGTCGACTTCACGGACTTCAGGGCCTTCCGCAACTCGACAATCTCGAGCGGGCTCGGCAACCTGCGCCATCAGCTCTCGCCGCTGGAGGCGCTGGGGATCTGGCCGGCAAGCGACTTCCGGCTCTCGGCGAGCGCCGCCAGCGTGCCCGCGCCCGTCTTCTACCTCGCCGCGCTGGTGGCCGCGGTCGCATTGGCGGTCGCGTTGCCGCGCTGGCTACGCCGCCACGGCGAGGCGGTGCCCGCCGCGCTGGCCGCGGCGATCGTCATCTACCTCGGGGCGCTCGCCTTTGGAACGGTCTACACCAGCGCCAAGGCCCTGGCGATCGCCGCCCCCGTCATTACGCTCATCACCTTCGGCGGCCTGCTGGGCCACGAGCGCGCGGAGAGCACACGCTCCCTGCGCTCCTGGCGCCCCGGGCTCGCGCTGGCACTTGCAGCGGGCATCGCGCTGTCCAGCTTCCTGGTCCTGCGCCAGGCTCCCGTCGCCCCCGATGATCACGCCGATCAGCTGGCAGAGCTGCGGCCGCTGGTTCAGGGGAGAAAGGTCCTGTTCCTCGGCCGCGACAACTTCATCTCCTACGAACTGCGGGGCTCGCGGCCGTTCACGGCCGTGCGCAACTACTACGACCCCAACTACGTCCGGCCCAACCTGCGGCTCAAGGACGTGTTCCGGAAGTTCGACTTCGATTCGGTGGCCGCGGCGAAGCTGGGGCGCTTCCCGTACGTGATCACGACCCGGGCCCCGTACGCCAGCGGACCGCCCCCTGCCTTCGAGCCACTCCGCGCGACCAAGGACTTCGTGCTCTGGAGGAGGACGGAACCGGTGGGGCAGCGGCGCACCTTGGACGAGGCGGACCGGCCCGGTGCCCCGCTCGATTGCTCGAGCCGGGATGGACGGCGCTTGAGGCGAAGCGGCGGCACGTCAACCGTGTTCGCGGCGCCACCTGTGATCGGCGGTGCCTGGTCGCCGAGCTCCACGGTGGAGAGCGGGTCCGTCGCCTCCTTGTCGTTGAAGCTGTCGCCGGGCCGCTGGTGGGTCTCGATCCAGTACGACTCCACCAGGGCGCTTCAGATCCGCGCGCCGGGGATGGATGCGACCGTGCCGGCGAATCTCGATTACCGGGGCTCGGTCCCGTTCTATGCCGCGGGCGACCTCACCGTCCAGCGCCGCGGCCCGATTCAGTTCACGGTCAGCGTCGAGCGACCGCCCATTGCGGGTCGCCTGCTCGGCGTCCACTCGGTGGCACATCTGGGGACCATCGCCGCCACGGCCGCCGCGGGCGGTCATCCGGGCGGGCCGATGCCCGGCTTGGGCGAGCAGGCCATCCCGCTCCGCCGCGCCTGCGATCGCTACGTAGACTGGTACCGGCCGCGGGGCGGCGGCTGAAGCGAATATAAGCCCACGGGATGGATATCGGGTTCGGCGAGGCGATCCTGCTGTTCGGCGCCCTGTTGACGGTCGCCGCAGCGCTCTCGGGGGTGATGCGGGGAACGGTGCTCTCGATCTCCGTGCTGTCGGTGGCGCTCGGAATCGGCCTCGCGGTGACGGATGTGGTCTCGGTCGACGCCGACGATTCGGCGGTGGTCCACCTCATCGAGCTGGCGCTGATCCTGACCCTGTTCTCGGATGGGCTGTTCGTCGACAGGGAGCTCCTGCGTATCCATTGGGGGCCCGTGACCCGGGCGATCGTGCTCGCCATGCCGATCACGCTCGGTTTGCTCGCCCTGATGGGCCACGGGCTCTTTCCGGAGCTCACGTGGGCTGAGGCGTTCCTGCTCGCCGCGGTGCTCACCCCGACCGACCCGGTCGTAACCTCGACGGTGGTCACGGCTCAGCGCGTTCCCTCGACCGTCCGCCACACGCTGAACCTGGAGTCGGGGCTGAACGACGGCCTCGCGCTGCCCTTCGTGCTCTTCTTCCTCGTCCTGGCCGAGGCGAGCGGCGACGCGGGCGCCGAGGCCGCAAAGCTCCTCGGCGAGGCCGCCTTCGGCGCCCTGGTGGGCATTGTTCTCGGCGTCGTCGGCGGGCGCCTTCACCGACACCTGCCCGGAGGCGGGATCACCGCCCGCTACGAAGGGATCTATGCCGTGGGCTTCGGCCTCGCGGCGTTCGGTCTGGCGGACGTGACGATCGGCAACGGCCTGATCGCCGCCTTCGTCGCCGGAATCGTGATGGGGCTGGCCGAGCACGAGATCCCGGATGCCTTCGTCGAGTTCGCGGAGAACGTCAGCGCGATCTCGCAGGTGCTCACGTTCTTCGTCTTCGGGGCGCTGATCGTCGCCACCGGCTACGACGGGGAGGTCTGGCGCCTCGTCGTGTTCATACTGCTGGCGCTGCTGGTCGCACGGCCGCTCGCCATCCTCATTGCCTTCGTTCGCAGCCGCCTGCCCGGTCCCCAGAAGGCATTCATCGCCTGGTTCGGGCCCAAGGGGGTGGCCTCGATGCTGTTTGCCCTGTTCGTGCTGCAGTCCGACGTCGGCGCCGCATCGACGATCTTCGACACCGCCGCTTTCGTCATCCTCGCCTCGATCGTCGCCCACGGCCTCACCGACACGGTCGGCGCGAGTTGGATCGAGCGGCGGATGGGCGCGACGGGCACTTCGGAACAGGTCAAGTAGGGAAGTCGTCGCGGCGATCCCGCCACCACTGGCGAGTTTATGGCGGTATGCGCCATAAAAACGCCAACCGCGGTTAGCCCAAGTCCGCGGTGAGCTGGTCCACCACCGCCCGCGCCGTCTCCTCGTCGGCGCCGGTGTGGGTGATGTAGAGGCCGACTGCCTCCTCGAGGTGCCCAAGCATGACCGCCTGCTCGACCTCGGGAGGGGGCGGCGGGGTTTCGGGTGTCTGGCTGGACTCCATCGGGTCAGGCGGGGACGGCTTCGGTGAGGCGACCCTCCACCCACTCGGTGGAGGCGATGTGCTTGCGCATCCCGAGTTCCTTCGGCTCATACCCGAGCGCGAGCCCGACCAGTTGGGGCAGATGCAGGATTGCGAGCCCGAGCTCACGCCCGGTGACCTTCGCCGCCTCCGGCTGCTGCATGTCCAGGTTCAGGTGGCAGAGCGGGCAGGGAGTCACCAGGCAGTCCGCCCCGGCGTCCAGGGCATCGCCGACGTGGGTGCCCGCCTGGCGCAGGGAGGTGTCGCGGTTCATGGTGATGACGGGGAAGCCGCAGCACTTCCGGGCCCCGTCGTACTCGACCACCTCGCCGCCGAGCGCCTCGATCACCTGCTCGAGATAGAGGTCGCGCTCCGGGTGCTCTTCGTAGCCGATTCGGCTCCTGGGGCGGATCACGTAGCAGCCGTAGAACGGCCCCACCCGCAGGCCGGCGAGCGGCCGGGTCACCTTGGTCTTCAGCTCATCCAGCCCGTAGTCCTCGACCAGCACCCAGAGGAAGTTCTTGTTCTCGAACCCCGCCTTGTCCTTCGCGTACTCGAGCCCCTCATCGGCGAGCGCCTCGTTGATGTGGGCGCGGTAGGCGGAGTCGGCGTCGAGGCGTTGCTGGCACTCGGACTGGGCGCCCTGGCAGGTGGAGCAGATGTTCATCATCGAGAGGCCCGTGCTCTGCGCGAGGGCGAAGGTCCGCGCGTTGAGGGTGTCGGCGAGCTCCTGGTTGTGCTCGGCGATCACTCCGGCCCCGCAGCAGTTGGCGCGGTCCAGGGTCACCAGCTCGATCCCGAGCCGGTCGGCGACCAGCGCCATGGAGCCGTGCAGCTCGGGCGTGAAGCCGCGGGACACGCAGCCGGGCCAGTAGGCGAGCTGGAGGTCGGTCACCGGTCTTCCACCTCGTCGGGCTCGGGCTCGATCGCCGCCTCGGGCGTCGGCGACTCGTCGGGCTCGGGCTCCAGCTCCTCCTCGCCCGTGACGTAGAGGTTGAGCTCGGTCCGGTGCTCCTCGGCGTGGGCGTAGAGGCGCTTGACGTGGTCCTGCGCGCCGTCCGGGAGCTTTTCGTGGACGCCGGGGATCAGCTTCGGCAGCGAGCGCATCTTGCCGGTCCGCAGCCCCCGGATCGCCGTCGGGATCGAGCCGACTAGGCCCTTGATGGCGCTCGCGTGAGGAATCAGCTTGCCCTTCACTCCCTGCGCGTAGGACTCCTGGAGCAGCAGGGACTCGTCCAGCGTTCCCTTCTTCTGGATGATCTTCGTGAAGGCCGTCTCGTGACGGCGGCCGTTGTTGACGTCGTTGATCTCGTGGTCGTGGGTGGCGCGTCGCCGCAGCCGCATGATCTGGTCCATCGGGGCGACGTCCTTTGGGCAGGCGTCCACGCACGAGAAACAGTGGGTGCAGTCGTAGATGCCTTGCGGGTCCTGCGCCAGGTCGTATAGCCGCTCCCTGGTCTGCGAATCGCGCGGGTCGCCGACGAAGCGATACGCCTTGGCCAGTGCCGCGGGACCGATGAACCCCGGATCGGCCTCCAGCGAGAGACAGGACGAGACGCAGGCGCCACACTGGATGCAGGCCATCGCCTGGGTGATGTCGATCATCGACCCAGGCGGGACCACGTATTCGCGCTCGGGCGGCTCGCCCTCGGGCAGGAGCCACGGGGTGACGCGGCGGATCTTCGCCCAGTGCGTGGACTCCATGTCCGTGACCAGGTCCTTGATCACCGGCATGTTCGCCATGGGCTCCACCAGGATCGGGCGCGCCGCCTCCGCCGCTTCGCGTCCGGGGGCGGCACGGTCGCTGCCAGGACCGTTGCGGCGATTCGCGCGCTCGTGGGCGTCGCTGAGCCGGGTCTTGCAGCCGAGCGTCGACTGCCCGTTCACCTTCATCCCGCACGAGCCGCAGATCGCCGCCCGGCACGAGCAGCGGACGACCAGCGTTCCGTCGGTGCGGTCGCGGACCTGGAGCAGCCCGTCGAGCACCGAGAGGTCGGGGTCGAGGTCAACCTTGAACTCCTGCCAGTACGGCCCCTCGCCCGTCTCCGGCTGGTATCTCCGAACTTTCAGCGTGTACTCAGGCATGAGGCCTCCGGACCCACACTAGTACGTCCTCTCGGCAGGCTGCCACTGCGTGATCGTGACCGGCGAGTAGCTGATCTCCGGCTCATCCGTGTCACGGGTGACGTCGATGTGCTTCAGCCACTCTTCGTCGTTGCGCTCGGGAAAGTCGGTCCGGTACTGCGCCCCGCGGCTCTCGGTTCGGTGGAGGGCCGCCAGACAGGTGCATTCCGCACAGTCCAGCATGAAGCCGAGCTCGATCGCGCCGAGCACATCCTGGTTGAAGACGGTGCCGCGGTCGTCGATGTACACGCTTGCGGCCTCCTCCTGGAGGCGCTTCACGGTCTCCAGTGCCTGCTGGATGCCGTCCCCGCTGCGAAATACGGCGACTTGGGCGTCCATGGTCTCGCCCAACTCGTTGCGGACCTCCGAGACGCGGCGGCCGTTGCCCGGCTCGTGGGCGATGAGCTCCGAGACCTGGCGCTCCGCATCGGCGAGCGCCGCCTGGGACGGACGGCCGAGCTCGAGCTGCTTGGCGCGGGCCGCGGCGTGCTGGCCGGCGCGGCGGCCGAAGATCAGCGTGTCGAGGAGGGAGTTGGCGCCCAGCCGGTTGCCGCCGTGCACCGAGACGCAGGCGACCTCGCCCGCCGCGTAGAGGCCGGGGATCGACGTGGCCCCGTCCGTGTCGGTCTTCACGCCGCCCATCGTGTAGTGGTTGCCCGGCTTGATGTGGATCGGCTCCTGGGTGATGTCGACCCCGGCGAAGTCTCGCCCCACCAGCACGATCTCCCGCAGCGCCTCGTGGATGCGCTTGCGGGGGACGACCGTGATGTCGAGCGCCACCGTGCCGTCGGGGAAGCCGCGCCCCTCGTTGATCTCCGTCTGCTCGGCTCGCGAGACGACGTCACGGGAGGCGAGCTCCATCTTGTTCGGGGCGTAGGTCTCCATGAAGCGCTCGCCCTTCGCGTTGAGCAGGTGAGCGCCCTCGCCGCGGGCCCCCTCCGTGATCAGAAAGCCCTTCTTCGCCAGCGTCGTCGGGTGGTACTGGATCATCTCCATGTCCATCAGCGGCGCGCCGGCCCGGTACGCCATCGCGATCCCGTCGCCCGTGCAGATCAGGGCGTTCGTGGTCGGATGCCAGACCTGCCCGTTCCCGCCGGTGGCCAGGATCACGTTCTCCGCCTCGAAGAGCTCCATCGATCCGTCGGCCACGTTCCGGAGCACCGCGCCCACGCAGTTGCCGTCGTCGTCGAGCACGAGGTCGGTGGTGAAGTACTCCTCGTAGCGGGAGATCAGCTCCGCGTGCTTCATCAGCTGCTCGTAGAGCACGTGCATGATCGCCTGGCCTGTGATGTCGGCCACGTAGTAGGTGCGCGCCTGCGAGGCGCCGCCGAAGGCGCGAGTGCCGAGCCTGCCCTCCTCGTTGCGATGGAAGGTGACTCCCAGGTGCTCGAGGTGGAGGATCTCCTCCGGCGCCTCGCGGCACATGATCTCGATCGCATCCTGGTCGCCGAGGTAGTCGGACCCCTTGACCGTGTCGAAGGCGTGGGACTCCCAGCTGTCGCCCTCCTGGAGCGCGGCGTTGATCCCGCCCTGGGCCGCGTTCGAATGCGAGCGCACGGGGTGGACCTTGGAGACGATGCCGACGGAGACGCCCTCCTCGGCCGCTGCGAGCGCCGCCCGCTGCCCGGCGAGGCCCGCTCCGATCACCAGTACATCGTGCTTGGGCACCGGGCGCTGATCCTATAGCGAGGGGCGAGTCAGCCGGCCCCGCCGACCGCGTTGCGGAGCGCCCGGCCCACCTGGTCCGCCGTGATCACGCCGCGCAGGCGGCCGTCGGCGTCGACCGCCATCACGGCCCCCAGCCGCCGGAGGGCGTCGTTGCCGAGCAGCGACTCGAGGGGCTCGTCGTCGCGGACCTTCAGGGTGCCGGTCGAGTCCGCCTCGAAGACGTCGCGCACCGCCGAGGAGGCGCGGCTCACCTCGGGGACCGCGTCGGCGGCGCCACGCTCGATCAGGCCGCGAAAGCGCTGTGCAGCATCAACGACCGGGAACCAGGGCCAGCGATACCGCAGGAAGTATTCGTCGAGGGCGCGCTCGACGCTGGCGTCTTCAGGGATCGCGACCGGATCCCTGTCCATGACATCCGCAACCCTGATGCCCTCGATCCGACTTGCGAACTCCGTCTGCATGACCGCGCCGCGGGCCGATTGGCCGAGGATGAAGCCGACCAACCCCAGCCAGATCCCACCGATCAGGTCTCCCTGGAACAGGACCAGCCAGATGCCGACGCCGATGAACACGTAGGAGAAACCCTGCCCAAGGCGGGCGGCGGCGCGCGTGGCCCGGTTGCGATCGCCGGTCACCCGCCAGGCGATCGCCCGCGCGATCCGCCCGCCGTCCAGCGGAAAGGCCGGGATCAGATTGAAGGCAAGCACCAGGAGATTGATGCTCGCCAGCCACGCGATCAGCGCCAGGATTCCGGACGTGTCGGCCCCTTCCTCGACCCGCATCGCCTTCCAGAATTCGTCCGAGCCGCCGGCGGCGATCCCGATTCCGAAGCAGGCGAGCGCGATCGCCAGGGTCACGACGGGGCCGCCGATCGCCACCTTGAACTCGGTGCCCGGTGAGTCGGAGTCCCGCGTCATCCGCGCGACGCCGCCGAACATCCACAGCGTGATGTCGGAGATGCCGATCCCGCGACGAAGGGCGACGAAGGCGTGACCCAGCTCGTGCAGCAGGATCGAGCCGAAGAAGGCGAGTGCGCTGGCCAGCGCCAGGAGGTAGGGGACGGCATCGCTGTCCGACGCGTCGAGCACGGAGCGGTAGAAGCTCGACAACCACAGGATGATCAGGAAGAGGACGAAGAACCAGGAGTAGTCCACTCCGATCCGGATTCCACGCACCTCGAAGAGGGTCAGGGCGCCGCGTGCGGGCATGGGTCCATCTTATGTAGGAGCCGGTAGGTTTCGCCGCCGATGGCCACGCGTGCCACACGGGCGTCCTCCGGCGCGCCGCACCTCGACTCGGAGTGGCTGTGTGACCTGGTCGAGACGCTGTCCTCGATCCACCGGCCCACCGCGTCGCACGGGGAGCGACTGGCGGCGGAATGGCTGGCCGGGCGTCTGAGCGAGCTCGGTGCGGACGACGCGCGGGTCGAGTCCGAACGGGTCCACGGGACCTTCTGGTGGCCGCTCGGCCTCGCCGCCGTCGCGGGAGTCGCGGCCGGGGTCGGGGTCCTGCGTGGCCACCGCGTGCTCGGCGGGGCGCTGGCCGGCCTGATCGGCGCGGCCGCCGCCGACGATCTGCCCCCCGGAGACCGGAGGCTGCGTTCCCTGCTGCCGCAGCGCACGGCGACTACCGTCATCGCCGAGCTCGGCCCACCGGACGCCGACCGCACCGTGGTGCTGGTGGCCCATCACGATGCGGCGCACGCCGGCCTGCTGTACCACCCCGCGATCCCCGAGGCGGTTTTCGGCCGCTTCCCGTGGTTGCTCGAGCGCCTCGACACCAGTCCGCCCCTGTTGGGCCCCGTGGTCGCAATACCCGCGCTGGTCGGCGCCGGGGCTCTGACCGGACGGCGGGCGTTCGCCAAGGTGGGGACGGCCCTCGCGGCGCTCTCGGTCGGGGTGCTCGCCGACATCGCGCTGCGGGACACCGTTCCCGGCGCCAATGACAACGCCACGGGAGTGGCGGCGCTCCTGGCCGTGGCGCGCTCGCTCGTGGAACGACCCACGGAGAGCGTCCGGGTGATGCTCGTCTCCACGTCGGAGGAGGCGCTGTGCGAGGGAATGCAGGCGTTCGCCAAGCGGCACTTCGCGGCGCTGCCCCGCGAGAGCACGTTCTTCTTGACGCTCGAAACGCTGGGCTCGCCGCACCTGCTCGTGCTTCGCGGCGAGGGAATGATCAAGATGCGCGAGTACCCCGCCCGCTCGCTGGCCCTGCTCGACGGGCTCGCCGACGAGCTGGACATCTGGCTATTCCCGAACCTGCGCCTGCGCAACGCGACCGACGGGGTCATCCCGCTCGCCGCGGGGTACGAGGGCGCCGCACTCTGCTCCTGTACCCCGCTCAAGCAGCCGGCCAACTATCACTGGCCCACCGACACCCCCGAGAACGTGGACTACGGCACCCTCGCCGACGCGATCCGCCTCACGGAGGCCGTGGTCCGCCGCCTGGACGAGCGCTGGCTCGACTAGGCCTGCGGGCTGTGGCGCTCGATGATCCGGCCGAAGTCGGTGCCTTGCGGCAGGGTGCCGAAGGCGAGGCCGGCGTCGCCGTCGAGGCGCGACGCGCAAAACGCGTCGGCGACAGCCGGATCGCCGTAGCGAACCAGCAGCGAGGCCTGTAGCGCCAGCGCCATTCTCTCGACGAGTCCGCGGGCACGGCTCTCGAGCGTCTCAGGATCGGAGGCGAGGTCGTCGCGCAGTCGGCGACCGAACTCGTCGAGCCGGCGGTCGGCGACCGCACCCTCGCCGACCTCGGCGGCGAACGCCTCGACGCACTCCGGATTGCGCGCCATCGCGCGCAGGACGTCGAGGCATTGCACGTTCCCCGATCCCTCCCAGATCGAGGCGAGCGGGCTCTCGCGGTAGAGCCGCGGCATCCCCGAATCCTCCACGTAGCCGTTTCCGCCCAGGCACTCCAGGGACTCGACCGCGTGGACCGGGGCACGCTTGCAGGTCCAGTACTTGAGCACCGGGGTCGCGAGCCGCCGGAACTCGACCGCGGCCTCGTCGCCGGCGTGTGCCTCGTCGAAGGCGCGAGCGATCCGCATTGCGGCGACGGTCGCGGCCTCCGATTCGGTCGCCAGGTCGGCGAGCACGTTTCGCATCAGGGGCTGCTCCGTGAGCCGCTTGCCGAACGCCTCCCGATGGGAGCAGTGGTGGATTGCAGCGGCGGTGCCCCAGCGCATGCCGGCCGCCACGCCCAGGACGCAGTCGAGACGGGTGTGATTGACCATGTCGATGATCGTCCGCACGCCGCGCCCTTCCTCGCCGACGAGCTGCGCCCAGGCGCCCCGGAACTCGACCTCCGAGGAGGCGTTGGAGCGGTTCCCGAGCTTGTCCTTCAGTCGCTGAAGGTGGATTCGGTTCCGCTCGCCGTCGGGCGTGAAGCGGGGGAGCAGGAAGCACGACAGGCCTCCCTCGGCTTGCGCGAGGACGAGGAAGGCGTCGCACATCGGGGCCGAGAGAAACCACTTGTGCCCCGTGATCTCGTACTCGCCGGCCGGCCCCCCGCCGTTCAGGGGGCGGGCGGTGGTGGTGTTTGCGCGCACGTCTGAGCCGCCCTGCTTCTCGGTCATCCCCATCCCGCACAGCGCGCCCTGCTTGTCGGGCGCGGGGACAAGCCGCTCACCGTCGTAGGCCAGCGACATGAAGCGCGGCTCCCACTCGGCCGCCAGCTCCGGTTGCGTCCGCAGCGCGGGAATCACGGAGTAGGTCATCGAGATCGGGCAGCCCACTCCCGCCTCGACCTGCGTCAAAAGCATGAACAGGGCGCCCCGAGCGACGTGAGCGCCCGGCTGGGGTTGGCGCCATGGCAACGCGTGCAGACCGTGGCCGATGCCGACCCGCATCAGCTCATGCCAGGCGGGGTGGAAATCGACCTCGTCCACCCGGTTGCCGAAGCGGTCGTGGGTGCGAAGCCTGGGGGGGTTCTGGTTCGCCTCGACGCCCAGGCGGATCGTCTGCGGGAGCCCGCACAGGGCGCCGAGCTCGCGGGCCTGGTCCTCGGCCCAATCGCCTCCCTCGCGGCGCAGACCCTCGACCAGCGCCGCATCCGCGGCGAACACGTTGTAGCCCTCCAGCGGCGGTGGCTGGTTGAAGACCTCGTGTGTGGAAGAGTCAGACGGGGCGCGCTCGACGGTGGCCACGCGCACATTCTCGCATCACCTCCCAACGTCTACGTCGTCGGGCTAGTGCGCCCCGATAGCATCGCGCCGCTCATGGCCCACACGGTCACCCTGATCCCCGGAGACGGCACCGGCCCGGAGCTCGTCGAGGCCACCCGCCGGGTCCTCGAGGCAACGGGCGTCGAGTTCGAGTGGGACGAGCACCCCGCCGGCGAGGATGTCTATCGCGAGGAGGGAAATCCCTTCCCCGAGCGGACCCTGGACTCGATCAAGCGAAACGGGGTGGGGATCAAAGGGCCGACCACGACGCCGGTGGGCTCGGGCTTTCGGTCGATCAACGTCCAGCTCCGCAAAGAGCTCGACCTGTACGCCTGCATCCGTCCCTGCAAGCTGTACGAGGGCGTCCGCTCGCACTTCGACCAGGTCGACATCGTGATCGTGCGTGAGAACACGGAGGACCTCTACGCCGGGATCGAATTCGAGGTCGATTCGGAGGGCGCCGAGAAGCTCCGCGAGTTCGTGGCCGCGCTCGACGCCGGCACGGTTCGGGAGCACTCCGGGATCTCGATCAAGCCGATCTCGGTCTTCGGCAGCGAGCGAATCGTGGAGGCCGCTTTCGACTACGCGAAGCGCAACGGGCGCCGGAAGGTGTCGGCTGCCCACAAGGCCAACATCATGAAGTTCTCGGACGGGCTCTTCCTCGAGACCGCGCGTCAGGTCGCGGAGCGCCACCCCGAGATCGAGTTCGAGGACCGGATCATCGACAACCTCTGCAACCAGCTGGTCTCGCGGCCTGAGGAGTACGACGTGATCGTCCTTCCGAATCTCTACGGCGACATCGTCAGCGACCTCGGGGCGGGGATGGTCGGCGGACTCGGGCTGGCCCCGGGCGCCAACATCGGCACGCACGCCGCGATGTTCGAGGCCACGCATGGCTCCGCCCCGAAATACAAGGGCCAGAACAAGGTCAACCCGACCGCCTTGATGCTGTCCGGGGTGCTGATGCTTCACCACCTGGACGAGGCCGACGCCGCCCGCCGGATGGAGAGCGCGATCGCCGAGGTGATCCGGCGAGGGGAGAAGGTCACCTATGACCTCAAGCCGAGCCGCGACGACCCCACGGCGGTCGGCACCTCGGAGTTTGCCGACGCCGTGATAGAGGTAATGGAGACAAGCTGATGGCGAATCCCGTCAAGATCACGGTCACGGGCGCGGCGGGCCAGATCGGTTACGCAATCCTGTTCCGGATCGCGAGCGGCCAGCTTCTGGGAGGCGAGACGTCCGTGCACCTGAGCCTGCTCGAGATTCCCGACGCTCTGCCGGCCGCGGAGGGCACCGCCATGGAGCTCGCGGACTGTGCGTTCCCGCTCCTCGCCGGGATCGACCTCCACGACGATCCAAAGGACGCATTCGACGGCTGCGGCGTGGCGCTGTTGGTCGGGGCGCGGCCCCGTACCAAGGGCATGGAGCGCGCCGACCTGCTGGAGGCGAACGGCGGCATCTTCAAGCCGCAAGGCGAGGCGATCAACGCAGGCGCGGCCGACGACGTCAAGGTGCTGGTGGTGGGTAACCCGGCGAACACCAACTGTCTGATCGCGATGTCGAACGCGCCCGACGTGCCCCCGGAGCGCTTCACAGCGATGACCCGGCTCGACCACAACCGGGCGATCGCTCAGCTAGCGAGCAAGCTGGAGGTGCCGGTGGCCGAGATCACGAACATGACCGTTTGGGGCAACCACTCGACGACTCAGTACCCGGACCTGGTGCACGCGAAGGTGGGGGGCCAAAGCGCCTGGGACGCAGTGGACGACGAGGCGTGGATCGCGGACGAGTTCATCCCACGGGTGGCCAAGCGCGGCGCCGAGGTGATCGAGGCGCGCGGCGCGTCGAGCGCCGGTTCCGCTGCCGCTGCCGCCGTGGACCACGTCCACGACTGGGTCCTCGGCACGCCCGAGGGAGACTGGGTCTCCATGTCGGTCCCCTCCGACGGTGCCTATGACGTGGAGGAGGGCGTAGTGTCGGGCTTCCCCTGCACCTGCTGGGGGGGCGAGTGGAAGCTCGTCGAGGGCCTCGAGATCGACGACTTCTCGCGCCAACGGATCGACAACTCGGTGAACGAGCTGAAGGAGGAGCGCGAGGCGGTCAGGCAGCTCGGCCTGATCTAGGTCGCGCGGTAGGAGCGGCCGGACTTCTTCACCTGGCCCTCCTTCTCGAGCTCGCCGAGCACGCGGTAGAGGTAGTTCGGCTTGATCCGCATCTTCTTCGCCACCTCGCTGGCCGAGATTCCGGGGTTCGCCTTGATCAGCCTCACCGCCTGATCGGCGCGGGTTCGCCGCCGCCGCGTTCGCGGGCGGGCGGCGGTGCGGGCAGTCGCGCCCGATCCACGCGGACGGCCGGGGCCACGACGTCCCTGTCGTCCGTTCGTGAGGCTGGACAGGGCGCGTTGCAGCTTCGAGAGCTCCCCTTCCAGTTCGCTGATTCGCGTCTTGAGCAGGTCCGCGGCTTGGTCGACTGCACCCCTGGCCATGTGTTCCTTCCTTGGTTGGTTGTGTGACTGTGTGTGTAGCTCGCGCACTGTAACAGTGGGTCACAGTGGGAGAACCCCGGCTGGATGGACGCCGCTACTGAGTGCGCTTGCGCGGCAGGGTTCGGAAGATGACGTCCCAGAGTGGGGAGGAGACGCCGTATCCGTAGCGGTGATCCTGGAAGTGGTGGCGCATGTGCTGCTCCCGCAGACGTTTCCCATGCTTCGTCTTCGGGGTGTGGTGATGCAGGTGATAGTGGGTGTAGTCGTAGGTGAGGTAGCCGATGATCAGGCCGGCGAAGATCGGATAGGCGGCCGGAGTCCCGAAGATCAGCGTGAAGACCCACAAGAAGAGCGCTGCGAGTGGCAGGCTGACCGCCGGAGGCATGACCAGTCGCAGGCGGTCGTTCGGGTGGTCGTGGTGCACGCCGTGGATGATGAAGTGGAGGCGGCTGCCGACCGGGTGGTCCGGCTCCCAGTGAAAGACGAGCCGGTGCAGCCAGTACTCGGTGAGCGTCCAGATCAAGAGCCCCAAGGCGACCAGCAGCACGATCTGGACCGCGTCGTAACCGCGGTCGGCGCCCAGCCACACCCCGGCGATGACCACAGGGACGAAGATGATCGCGGGAACCGCTGGGTGGATCCTCGAGAAGAAGTCGATGAGGCGGTTTTCGAACAGCCGGGGAGAGGCGCTAAGCCGCGCGGTGCGCTGGTGGGCCATCGATGAGAATTCTAGTGACACGGCACCGGAGCCAGCGACGAAGTCGCGGTAGTCACGTCCGGGCCTGCCGAGTAAGGCTGGCGCCCTAGCCCGCGGCAACGTAGCCGAAGGCGAGGCTGCCGCCGGAATTTGCCGGCCGAGGCTTCCGGCGGAGTCATTCACTTCCGCAAACGGCGGGAAAGCGGGCTGCGGCGCATTTCTCAAAAAGTCGGGGATTGCGCGAATGCGTGCTTCGGAGCCGGCCAGGGGGTGACATGATCGCCGCTCTCTGGCAAGTCCGCTGACGCGAAGGGGTATAGGGAGTGATTCAGATCGAGCATCAGGCCAGGCAGATGGCCGAGGCAATCGGGCTGGCGAAGCGCCGCGCAAACAAGCGCCGCAAGGGACGCCCGAGCTGTGAGGACTGCTTCTTCCACTGTCAGATGCTCTGCGCGCTCGACCTGGACGAGCCGTGCTCAACCTTTCGGCCCAACAGCCCCGATGGCCTGATCCCTCCCCGCCAGCCGTCCCTCCTCCTTCGGTCCCAGCCGGATCAGCAGGTGCCGGAGACGGCCTGACGGCTGCACCCCCTCCTCGATCGAGCGCGACCTGATGGCGCCCCACGGGCGCCGGGCACGTCGTTGCAGGGAGCACAACCTGTGGCGCCCACCTCCGGGCGAAGATAGAGTTGATCGTCACGATGCGGATCACGGTGCTGGGGAAGTCACCGTCGTGGGAGGACGCTGGGGGGGCCTGTAGCGGGTACCTGATCGAGGACGGCACCACCGCGTTGCTGCTCGATTGCGGCAACGGCGTGTTCTCGAAGCTCCGCCTGTTTCGCGATTACACGGAGCTGGACGCGGTGATCATCTCCCACCTGCACGCCGACCATTTCCTGGACCTGGTCCCGTATGCGTACGCGCTGACCTATGCGCCCCGCCAGCAGCCGGTCCCGGTCGGCGGGTACCCGGGGACCGACAGCCCCGCCCGCCCCCGCCTGATCGCCCCAACCGGCGCCGGCGAGTGCTTCCGCCAAGTGGTCGGCGCCTGGGGCAAGGACGATCTGATCGAGAGCGCCTTCGAGCTCGAGGAGTACGGTCCGGCTGACACCGTCGAGGTCGGAGCCCTGCGGGCGCGCTTCCAGGAGGTCCCGCACTTCACCACCACCTACGCCATCGACTTCACCTCCACCAACGGCAGCGGGAGATTCACGTACGGAGCCGATTGCCGCCCGGGCGAGGAGCTGATCGAGATCGCCCGGGACACCGATCTGTTGATCGTGGAGGCGACGCTGCCTCGCCCCGAGCGCACCGGCGTGCGCGGCCACATGACGCCGGGCGAGGCCGGCGATCACGCTCGCCGCGCCGGCGCCCGACGGGTGGTCCTCACCCACATGTCGGACGAGCTCGATCCGGACTGGGCCCGCAAGGAGGGCTCCGAGGCGTTCGGCGGGCCGGTGGACCTCGCGCACGAGGGCGCCGTCTACGAGGTCTGACGGGCCGCTCGCGGGTGTCCTGTCGGACACGCGGGTGGCTAGGCTAAGACCATGGCACGAGACCGAGACCTGCTGGTCAACTTCGAGCGCATGCGTCGCGAGATGGATGAGCTGTTCGGCGATATCTGGGGCGAGGGCCGCCGGCTCTCCGGCCGGCACCAGGCCGGGTTCTCCCCTCGCGTAGACGTCTACTACTGCGGCGATCCGCCGAAGGCCGTCGTCAAGGCCGAGCTGGCAGGAGTCAGGCTCGAGACGGTCAACCTGGAGATTGTCGGCCGCGAGCTGGTGATCCGGGGTGAGCGCCCGGTTCAGGAGACCGAGGGTCGCGTGTACCAGCAGGTCGAGATCGAGGCCGGTCCCTTTCGCCGGGTCGTTCAGCTGAATGCGGACGTCGTCGCCGAGGAGGCCACCGCCACGTACGAGGACGGCGTGCTGCGGGTCGCGCTGCCGCTTCGCGCCAGCCGCCAGGCCAGCCGGCAAGTCCCAATCGAGACGAAGGAGTAGGGCTGATGGCCCAGTCGGGTGATGGCGGGCCGACGATCGAGGTGGTCGAGACGCCCGATGTCGAGGAGGCGATCCGCGAGCGTCAGGCGCAACCTCTGCCGGGCGCGCTGCCGGTGCTGCCCCTCAAGGAGACGGTCCCCTATCCGGACACCCTGACGCCGCTTGCGGTCGGGCAGCCACGCTCGATCAGGCTCGTCAACGAGGTGCTGTCGGGGGAGCGGATGCTTGTCCTGGTCGCCGCGCGCGAGCCGGACGTGGATGAGCCCGGCCCCGACCAGCTGTACGACGTGGGCGTTGCCGGGATTGTCGCGCGGATGCTCAAGGTCCCGGATGGAACGATCCGCATCCTCGTCCAGGGCACCGAGCGGGTGCGCTTGGGGGACTACGTCACCGAGGAGCCCTACCTCGTGGCGAGGATCGAGCCGGTGCCCGACGTGGTCGAGCCGACTCCCGAGCTCGAGGCGCTGACCCGCAATGTGCAGCGCACCTTCACCGAGATCATCGAGCAGATTCCGTACCTGCCCGAGGAGCTCCAGCTTGCGGTCACCAACGTCGACGATCCCTCCGCGCTCGCACACCTGATCGCGGGTGCGCTTCGGATCTCGACGGCGGAAAAGCAGGAGCTGCTCGAGGAGGTTGACGTGGGAAGACGGCTCCGCCGCCTGTCGGAGATCCTCGCCCGCGAGCTGGAGGTGATCCAGCTCGGCACCAAGATCCAGTCGCAGGTCCAGTCGGAGATCGAGAAGGGCCAGCGCGAGTACTACCTGCGCGAGCAGCTGAAGGCGATCCAGCAGGAGCTCGGCGAGGGCGACGAGCAGCAGGCCGAGATCAACGAGCTCCGCGAGCGAATCGAGGCCGCGAACCTTCCCGAGCACGCCCAAAAGCAGGCCGAGCGCGAGCTGGGACGCCTCGAGCGCCTACCGCCGGCGGCCGCCGAGTATGGCGTCATCCGCACCTATCTCGAGTGGCTGGTCGAGCTGCCCTGGAGCGTGACCACCGAGGACAACCTCGACATTCCACATGCGCGTGAGGTCCTCGACGCCGACCACTACGACCTGGAGAAGGTCAAGGACCGGATCCTCGAGTACCTGGCGGTGCGCAAGCTGATCCAGGAGTCCGCCGACGGGGCGCGTGCCGGGCCGACGGCGCCGGGCCAGGGTCCGATCCTCTGCTTCGTCGGGCCGCCCGGTGTGGGCAAGACGAGCCTCGGCCGGTCGATCGCGCGGGCGCTGGGGCGAAAGTTCGAGCGCATCTCGGTGGGCGGGGTGCGCGACGAAGCGGAGATCCGCGGCCACCGCCGCACGTACATCGGCGCGCTGCCGGGCACGATCGTTCGCGCCCTCCGCGACGCCGGCTCGCGCAACCCCGTGTTCATGATCGACGAGATCGACAAGATGGGCGCCGACTTTCGGGGCGACCCGTCGAGCGCGATGCTCGAGGTTCTCGACCCGGCGCAGAACGACAGCTTCCGCGATCACTACCTGGACCTCGAGTTCGACCTCTCCGAGGTGGTGTTCATCACCACGGCGAACACGCTCGATACCGTGCCCCCGGCGCTCACGGACCGGATGGAGGTCATCACCCTCTCCGGCTACACGCTCGATGAGAAGCTCCACATCGCGAAGCGCTACCTGGTGCCGCGGCAGATCGAGCAGAACGGCCTTGCGCGCGGGCAGATCGCAGTCTCCGACGCGGCGCTGCGCGCGATCATCGAGGAGTACACCCGCGAGGCCGGGGTGCGAAACCTGGAACGCGAGATCGGCAGCGTCTGCCGGAAGGTCGCGCGCGAGATCGCCGAGAGGAAGGTCAAGGGCAAGGCGACGATCTCGGCCAAGCGGGCGCGAGAGCTGCTTGGCAGACGGCGCTACTTCGCTGAGCAACGGCGCCGCACCCGGGACCCCGGGGTCGCGACGGGCCTGGCCTGGACGCCGGTGGGCGGCGAGGTTCTGTTCATCGAGGCCACGGCCGTTCCGGGGAACGGCAACCTTTTGATCACCGGCCAGCTCGGCGAGGTGATGCGGGAATCGGCACAGGCGGCGCTGTCCTGGGTACGCGGCGCCGTTGCGCGGCTGGCGCCGAAGCTACCCGAGGACTGGTTCGCCACCCACGACATCCATGTCCACGTTCCGGCGGGCGCCGTGCCGAAGGACGGGCCGTCCGCGGGTGTGGCGATGGCCGTCGCGCTCGCCTCGCTGGTATCCGGAAAGCCGGTCAAGGACGACGTCGCGATGACCGGTGAGGTGACGCTGACAGGTCAGGTGTTGCCCGTGGGCGGACTGAAGGAGAAGTCGCTGGCCGCCCAGAGCGCGGGAATCAAGCGGATCATCGCCCCGGCGCGCAACGAGGGGGACATCGCCGAGATCCCGGAGCACGAGCGCAAGGGCCTCGAATTCGTCTACGTGGACAGGATCGACGAGGCCCTGGCGACGGCGCTATAGCGACTCCAGTTCGGGGTATATGCTCCGAAGACGAGCGAAGCGACGAGGGAGTTGGCGATGGCAAAGAGCAGCAGTGCGAGGGCCCGGCAGGCGCGCGAGGCAGCCCGTTCGGCGGGCTCCAACCCGTACGTGCGGCGCCTGATCGAGGACGAGGATCTTCGAGGCAACGTTCGCGATGCCTTCGAGGCGGCCCGGCACGCGTATCAGCGGATGTCGAACGGCAAGGGCCCCGTGAAGGCGATCACCGAGGACAAGAAGGTGCAGCGCGACCTGCGAAACGCTGCAGAGTCGCTTCGCGACGCGTCCGATCAGCTTCGTGGCAAGCGCAAGCACCGCCACTGGGGAAGGCTCTTTGTGTTCGCGCTGATCGGAGCGGCCCTGGCGATCGCGCTCAGCGAGGACCTCCGCAAGACAGTGCTCGATCGGCTGTTCGGCGCCGAGGAGGAGTTCGAGTACAGCTCCACCACCACCCCCGCCGCAGAGACCACCCCAGCCTAGTTGCCTGAAGTTCACGTACTGGTACCTGCCCAGCGGCACGTCTTTTCGCTCGACGGGCGGGGCGGGGCCGAGGTCGAGGACCTGGAGAGCTCGGCCGACGGCTTTCGCCGTTACAAGGAATTGCAGGCGGCGGGCAAGCCGACCGGCATGGTCGCCTTCCCGAACACCTGCCTGATCCGAGCCGACCGCGACTATCTCGTCGACCCGGGACTTGTGATGCAGGGCGCTCCGGTGTTCGGGGCGCTCCAGGCGCTCGGCGTCGATCCGGGTGCGATCAACGACGTGATCCTCACCCACCTGCACTTCGACCATGCGGAAGGGCTGGTCGCCTGGCCCCAGCGCCGGGCCTTCGTCCATCGTTTGGAGACGGAGGCGCCCTACGTGCCGCTCGTCTCCGGGGTGCTGGAGATGGTGCGGCTCGAGGTGCTCGACGGCGACGAAGGCGAGATCGAGCCCGGCCTGCGCTGGATCCGCACCCCCGGTCACTCCGACGGGCTGATCTCGTTGCTCGTTGACACCCACGATGGCTTGACGGTGGTTGCCTCGGATTGCGTTGGGCCTCTGCCTGAATACTTCGAACGGATGGATCTGCCGGCGGACTTCGGCCCAGAGCGGGAAGAGCTGCTTACCCAATGGCAGCGCATCCGCGAGCTGGAGCCGGCCGTCGTGATCCCCGGCCACAACCCACCGGTCAGACTGGACTAAGCCTGGTTCGTACTAGCGAACGCAGTTCGCGGTAGATACGGAGGTGCCTGCCGGGTAAGGTAGGCGCCCAAGCCCGGCGGCAACGCAGCCGAAGGCGAGGCTGCCGCCGGATTATTCGGAGAGAGATCCCAGTGGAATCAGAAACCGTCGAGGCGGGATTCGATAACGCACAGCGCGAGCTGAGCGGCGAGAAGGTCCAGCGGATCGTCGACGCAATGCGCCACTGCGTCGCCGAGCGGGGCATCGTCGGCGCCACCTTTGAGCACGTATCGCGCGAAGCCGGCGTCAGCCGCGGGCTGCTCCACTACTACTTCGGGACCAAGGAGCGCCTCTTGATCGAAGTCCTTCGGAACGACGTCGTGACTCGCATCGCGATGCTCGACGAGCCTCTGGCGGCGGCCAAGACCGTGGACGACGTGATCGCCGTGCTCGTCGCGGGCGCCGAGGAGATACTGCGGGAGGACCCGGGCTTCTACGTGATCCTCTACGAGCTGTTCACCGCCGGGCGCCAGAACCCCGAGATCCAAGCCGAGCTTGCGGAGCTCTACGAGCGTTGCCGTCAGCACGTCGCCCGTGACCTGCGCCAAAAGGAGGCCGAGGGCGTGCTCTCGCTGCGCTTCGACGCCGAGTCGGTGGTCTCGTACATGTTCGCGGCCGCCGACGGCGGCGCGCTCCAGCGCCTTACGGACCCCGAGCGTGAATTCGCAGGAACCGTTCAGACGGGCGCCGCGGTGGCGCGCTTCCTGCTCAGCTCGGAGTGAGCGTCAACGGGCAGAGCTTCCCCGCGGGAAGATCTGCTGCAGCTTCCAGAGCAGCTTGAGCGAGCCGTGCGGCCGAAGCCTACGGCGCAGCACCGCCCGCCGCGGATCGCCGCCGTAGGTGGTGACCTCCAGCCAGTCGCGCCACGAGGTGTCGAACGTCAGGCTCGGCCGCGGAGCCTCGCCCTGGACTGCCTCCGTGCTCCCGTTGTCGATCCTGATGTACCAGGGGGCCGCGTCCGAGAAGCGCCACTGGATCGTCACCGGCTGGCCGTTCACCGCGTCGGTTTGGGCAGACCGCGCGACCACGTCGAACAGGAGCGCCTGGGTCTCGGGAGACGAGTCGGGGTTGGCGACGGGCTCGCCGACGACGCCGGCGCGCAGCAGGGTGATCGCCCGCCTGGCTCGCTCCACCGGGGGCCGTGACAGATCGAACGGGAAGATGTCGGACGGCATCTCGTTGATCGGGTAGCCGGCCGCCTTCCACTTGGTCTCGACCGAGCGGATTCCGAACCCGTAGATGTCCTCCAACTCGAACCCCCAGCAGCGCGTGTATTCGAGGTTCCAGTCCGGCGGCACGAACACGGACATGGACCACGGCAACACCTCACGCAGGATCTCGTCCACGGCTGCCTTGCACTCATCGCTCTCACGGAAGCAGTCCGAGAGCACCTTGACCCCAAAGCCGATGTGGCGCTGCTCGTCCCGCGAGACGTTGTGCATCCCGCTGCTGAACCCGGGCATCGTCCCGGCCTTGTTGAAGTAGTCCTCGATGAAGTGCTGTCCCGGCTGCGCCAGGGCCGCCTCGACGACCAGGTGGTAGAGCGCGATCGCCTGGGCGAACTTGGGCAGCGAACGATCCTTGCGCAGCTCGTCGGCCATCTGGTCGAGGCGCCCGAAGACGTTGCGGTACCCCCAGCCGAGCTGCGACTGGGTGTAGGCGAGGGTCGAGCCGATCGACTCGCCGGCGCCGATCACCTCCTTGAAGAAGCGGTGGAAGAAGACCGCGTGGCGCGCCTCGTCGACCTGCTGGGTCGCGAGGAAGTACTTCTGCTCCTCGAGCGGCGCCGCGTCGATATAGGGAGACAGGTTGTCGGTGACCGAGTCCTCCCCGTAGAAGAACATCGAATAGGTCCACAGCGCCGACTTCCGCTGGATCTCGCTCAGCGATTCCCAGCCCCTGCGATCCTCGGCCAGGTCGATCTCAGTCGCCCTCCAGTTGCCTTCCTCCCAGCGCCGGTACAGATCCTCGTAGGAGATCTGATCGACGAAGGAACCCCGCTCGATCCCGTCCTTCTGCGCAACGCTCATCTGACTCTCCTCCGCTCAACCCATTCGCTTGCGCGCTCCACCCATTTGTCATCAATCGATGACACGGTTGCACCGAGCTTAATGCACCGCCGACGAGAAGCCAAACCGTTCTGTGACCAACCTCACGGTGGTTTCCGTCCTCACAGGGCTGTGGGTTCCAGCAAGCTCCGCGATTATTCTTCTGGCCACTTCGTCCATTCCGTCCTAGAAACCTGCTACGTTTTGGACAGCGTCTTCGAGATACGCACCCTCCCCTGTACGCGTAGATCGATCTCGAAAAGGGCCCGCCCAGCGGGCCCTTTTCATTTGACGCAGCGCTGAGGGCGTCCGTCAGCCCAGTTTCGGGCTCAGCCAGGGCTCGGCCAGCTTCGCGGCTAGGCGCTCGGCTAGGTCGTCGGCCGGGACCCGCACCTGCTCCAGGCTGTCGCGGTCGCGAAGGGTTACCGTGCCGTCCTCCATTGTCTGGCCGTCCACGGTGATTCCCCAGGGCGTGCCGATCTCGTCCTGGCGGCGGTAGCGGCGGCCGATCGAGCCGCCCTCGTCGAATTCGGCCGGGAACTGGGCCCGCAGCTGTTCGTAGATCTCGCGTGCCCTCTCGGGCATCCCGGCCTTGGAGACCAGCGGCAGCACCGCCGCCTTGACCGGCGCCAGGCGAGGGTGAAGGCGGAGCACGGTGCGCTTCCGCCCCTCGACCTCCTCGGTGTCGTAGGCGTCGACGAGAAAGGCGAGCAGTGAGCGGTCCACCCCCAGCGAGGGCTCGATCACGTGGGGCACGAATGCCTCTCCCTTGTCCTGGTCGTAGTACTCGAGCTTCTCGCCCGAGAATTCGGCGTGGCGGGAGAGGTCGTAATCCCCCCGATTGGCGATCCCCTCGAGTTCGGACCACCCCATGGGGAACAGGTACTCGATGTCGGAGGTCGCCGAGGAGTAGTGAGACAGCTCATCGGGCCCGTGCTTACGCAGGCGCAGATGGTCGGGGCGGATGCCGAGGTCGGTGTGCCAGCGCATGCGGTCCTCCATCCACTGCTGGTGCCACCGGTCGGCATCGTCGCCGCGGACGAAGTACTCGATCTCCATCATTTCGAACTCCCGCGTGCGGAAGATGAAGTTGCCCGGAGTGATCTCGTTCCGAAAGGCCTTGCCGACCTGAGCGATCCCGAACGGCGGCTTCTTGCGCGCGAACTGAAGGACGTTCTTGAAGTTGACGAAGATCCCCTGGGCCGTCTCCGGTCGCAGGTAGACGCGGGCGGCGTCATCGCGGACCGGGCCCATGAAGGTCTCGAACATCAGGTTGAACTGGCGAGGCTCGGTCAGGTCGCACTCGCTGTGTTCACCGGGATGCACGGACGGCTTCCGCCCGCACGCGGCGTCCTCGAGTTTGTCCGCCCGGAAGCGGAGCTTGCAGGTGCGGCAATCGACCATTGGGTCCGTGAAGCCCTCCAGGTGGCCCGACGCCTCCCAGGTTCGGGGGTGCATGAGGATCGCCGCGTCCAGGGCCACCATGTCATCCCGCTCCTGCACGACGGCCCGCCACCACTGGGCCTTGACGTTGTTCTTGAGCTGGACGCCGTAGTGGCCGTAGTCGTAGGTGGAAGCGAGCCCACCGTAGATCTCCGAGGACTGGAAGACGAAGCCGCGCCGCTTGCACAGGGCGACGACCTCGTCCAAGGTCACCTCGGGGGCGCGGCTCGCCTCCGTTGGCTGCTTCGCGGTGCCGGTCATCGCTTCGGCGCAGGCTAGCGGCGGCTGCGGCGCGGGCCAAGTGACCTGAGGCGGCCGGCTCCTTTTCCGGCCGCTCAGCGGTTCACCATGAATGCGGATCCATTCAGCGGGAGGCGACCATGCAGAACATCGTGACGGCGCCCATCCGGGCGAGCAGGCACCTGGCGATCTGGCTCGTGTGGCAGTTCACCGGGATCACCCTCCTCGCGCCTGACAGTCGCAGCCCCGTGCCCCGCATCCACGAGGACCGGGAGGCAGGCCGCGAGCGGCTGCCGCGGGCCAGCTGAATCGGCACTCGTGCATCCGGAGTGCCAGGACCGCCGGGACCGGCTGCGATAATCGGGGTCCGATGCCGATCTACGAGTACCGCTGCCCCAACGGACACCAGTTCGAAGTCTTCCAGGCGATCGCGGACGACCCGGTGTCGACCTGCCAGGTATGCGGCGAGCCGGTCGAGCGAGTTCTCCACCCGGTTGCGGTGCACTTCAAGGGCTCCGGTTTCTACACGACGGACTACGCGCGAAAGTCCGGCGCGAAGGCGTCGGACTCGAACGACGGCAAGCCTGCGAAGGACGCGGGCGGAGACTCGACGACGGAGAAGAAGAAGGGCGAGAAGGCCACGTCGTCCAGCAAGGACGACTGAGAAACTCCCCGGGCGAACTGGCGAGTTTGTGGCGGTATGCGCCACAAAGTCGCCAGCGGCGGCTCGCACTTAACCTGCGGGGGAGCACGCCGGGGTCTCCGGCGGGTCGTGGCCCAGGAACCGCTTCACGGCGCGGGCGCATTCCTCCTGCGAGACGGTGAGGCTGCCGAGCGGCCCCGGCCCCGCGGGCTCGAGGACCTGGCTCTTCGAGCTGAAGCCCAGTGCCGCGGAGAGGACGAACTGGGGCATCGTCAGCATGCCCATGCTCGACACGAACGCCTTGGGCGCGTTCCAGCCGATGATCGGCCCCTTGATGAAGTTGTAGGGGAGCCGGGTGATGCTCGTCATCCGGCCCTTGATCCCCGACAGGACGTCCTGCTGGAACTCGGCGCGGTCGAGGTCGTCGATCGGCGGGCAGGGGTTCCCCTGCTGATCCGTGGGCAAGTTCTTGCGCGTTCGCGCCAGGCTCAGCGCCTCGTCTGCATTGAGGTCGTGTTCCCCCGGATCGAGGAAGAGGCTGAAGCCGCCGTTCTCCGCCCCGCCCGAGATCTCCGAGCAGACCTTGGTGTCGATGTCAACCGTCACGCCGCCGATCGCGTCGATGAAGTCGCGGAAGCCGTTGAAGTCGACCACGGCGACCTGGTCGACGTCGATGCCGAGGAACTGCTCCACGGTCTGGACCTCGAGCTTGGCGCCGCCAAACGCGTAGGCGGCGTTGATCTTCTGGGCGTCGTGTCCGGGAATCGAGGCGAAGGTGTCCCGCGGGATGGACAGCTTGCGAAAGGCAAAACGCCCGGCGCGCACGAGCATGATCGTGTCGGCCCGGTAGGGCGAGCAGGTCGAGGGCGGCGGCTTGCCCTCGCCGGCTGCGTCGATGCACTTCTGGGGGGTGGCCTCGTTCGTAGCCGCCAAGCCCGACGGGCGGACGTCGGTGCCGAGCACTAGGACGGTCTGCGGAAAGCCGAGCATGAACGGATTCCCGCCGAGCGTGTCGCCCATGTCCGCCAGCTTTCCCTTCTGTATCTGGGAGGAGACCGCGAAGGCAACGATGCTCAAGGCGAGCCAAGCGAGCGCGGCAATTCCCACCCACTTGAGGACTCGGCGCCATGGCGGACGCTCCTTCGGCGCCTCCGGCGCTCGGGGTCTCTTCTCGGGGTCGGCCCTGGACGGGCCCTTGGCCCTCAGTCGCTCGCGGAGCGTGGCGAGATCCGGTGAGCGAAGCCGGCTCAGCAGGCCGGGCCGGGAGCGGTACACCTTGTAGTCGGGCCGCTCGGGTGGGCCCTGCTCGCCGCCGGCTGGGCCCTGATCCCCGTTGGCTGGCATGAGCGGGTAATACTGCCGAATGGCCCAGATCCCTCCCGAATCAACCGCCGCCTCCTCCCAGGGAGCCGAAGGCGACCGGTGGTCCGAGCCGAAGGCTCGGACTCGTCCGGGGGCGGCGGGTTCGGGCGTGAACCGTGTGGACCCGGGCAACTCGCATCTACCGCGACTTCGTCGCTAGCCCGGGCGAGGCTGCTGGTTGACGATGGAGACCATCGGGGTCGACCTGGGGGGAACGAAGATGCTGGTCGGGGTGGTGGACTCCGAGCGGAGGGTCCTCTACCGCTCCACCGCGCCCAGCCATGGCCTGGGCCAGGATGAGCTGCTGGAGACACTCGAGCACGAGCTGCGGGCGGCCCGCGCGGCGCGGCCCGAGCTGGCCGCCGCCGGGCTGGGGATCCCGTGCACGATCGACCGCCGGCGGGGCGTTGCGATCATGGCCGTCAACCTCGAGCTCGCCGACGTGCCGATTCGGGAGCTGATGACGGAGCGCCTCGGGCTGCCTGTGCTGATCGACAACGACGCGAACGTCGCCATCCTCGCCGAGCACCGTTTCGGCGCCGCCCGCGGAGCGCGGAACGCAGTGATGCTGACCATCGGTACGGGGATTGGCGGCGGGCTGATCATCGATGGGCAGCTGTATCGGGGCTCGACCGGCGCCGGCGCCGAGCTCGGCCACACCGTGATCGACGCCGACGGCCCCCCCTGCCAGGGCAACTGCCCCAACCGCGGCTGCATCGAGGCGCTGGCTTCCGGGACCGCGATCGCCCGCGATGGCCTGGCGGCGGCCGAGGCCGCCCCGGAGTCCGCGCTCGGCCGCGCGCTGGCCCGCGGCGCGCAGCTCGACGGCAAGGAGGTCACCGATGCGGCACTGGCCGGCGACGCAACCGCTAGCGGCGTTCTCGAGGAGGTCGGGAGGCGGCTGGGCGTGGCGTTCTCGAGCTTCGCCAACACCTTCGAGCCCGACGTGATCCTGATCGGCGGCGGCGTCAGCAGGGCGGGGGAGCTCTTGGCCGGACCGGCTCGGCGGGAGCTCGCCGCCAGAGCCCTGCCGCCCATGAACGGGACCCGGGTCGCGACCGCCGAGCTCGGACCGGACGCCGGAATGATCGGGGCGGCGACCATGGCGGCGACCGAGCTCGAGGGAAGCGGGGTTGGATGCCCGGACGATTGACCGTCTGCCCGACGCCGATCGGGAACCTCGAGGACCTCAGCCCTCGCGCGCGCCGAGCCCTGGGGGAGGCGGACCTGGTCGCCTGCGAGGACACCCGGCGGGCAGGGAGGCTTTTCGAGCGGCTCGACATCCCCCGCCCGCGCCTCGTCTCCAACCATGAGGGCAACGAGGCCGAGCGGGCGGTTCAGCTGGCACAGCAGATCGAGCGCGGCGCCAAAGTGGTCCTGATCTCCGACGCGGGGACACCGGCGCTCTCCGACCCGGGTTATCCGCTGATCCGGACCTGCATCGAACGCGACCTGGAGGTCGAGGTGCTGCCCGGCCCCTCAGCGGTGACCACGGCCCTGGTGGCGTCGGGGCTGCCACTCGACCGGTGGCGGTTCGAGGGCTTTCTGCCGCGCCGGGCCGGAGAGCTCGAGCGGGTGCTGCATTCGGCGGAGACCGTGGTGGCATTCGAGTCGCCGCGGCGCCTGCCCGACTCGCTGGCGGCGCTCGCGGCGCTCGCCCCCAACCGCCCCGCCGCCGTCTGCCGCGAGCTGTCCAAGCTTCACGAGGAGGTTGCTCGCGGAACACTCGGCGAGCTGGCGCGGCGGTTCCGCGACGAGGTCAAGGGCGAGATCGTGGTTGTGCTGGCGCCCGCCGCCACCACAGCCAGCTCCCCAGACATCGGCTTCGCGGTCGACGCCCTACGGCGTTTGGTCCAGTCCGGGGCCCGGCCACGGGCCGCCGCCGGCGTCGTCGCGGCGCTGACGGGGACGCGGGCGAACGATCTGTACCGGGCGCTCACGGGCCGCGCGCCGCGCGAGTAGCGCCCGCCCGTCGGCCGCCGCGGATCGGCCGCGTGTAAATCCGCGCCCAATTTTGTGCCTACTGCGCCATTTGCGGCGGCGGGGGAATAGGATTCCGTACGGAGGAGAAAACCCTCGTGCCGGGGCCCAGTGCCCCGTCCAGGGAAGGAGAGATGACAGTCCGCGGGAGAAAGCCTGAGGCTCACGTGGTTTCGAAGGAGGAGCGGGCGGGTACGGCCCTGTAAACGGTGACGCCTGAACGGCAGACCCTGACCGCCGCGCGCACTCCATGGCTCGCTCGGGCCGCGGCCGGCGCGGCGCTGATCGCCGGCTTGGTGCTGGTGCTCGTAGTCCTGTTCGGCAACGGCAACGGCCGCACCTATCACCTGCTGTTCGAGAACGGCGGCCAGCTCGTCTCCGGCAACGAGGTGCTGCGAGCCGGGCAAAAAATCGGCAGCGTCAAGGACGTCACCCTCACAGACGACAGCCAGGCCGAGGTGACGATCTCGGTGGACGAGCCGCTGCACGAGGGAACCTCGGCGACCATCCGGGCCACCTCCCTGTCGGGGATTGCGAACCGCTACGTCTCGATTACCCCGGGCCCCGACAACACCACGGAGCTCGACGACGGGGCGACGCTGTCGGGCGAGAAGACCACCTCGCCGGTCGACTTGGACCAGATCTTCAACACGTTGCGCCCGCGGACGCAGAAGGCCCTGCGGAACGTGATCCAGGGCTCCGCGTCGCTTTACGCCAACCACGCGGAGGGTGCACAGAGAACCTACAAGTACTTTGCGCCCGGCCTGTCGACGTCCCGACGACTGTTCGCGGAGGTGAACTTCGACAGCCGGTCGCTCAGCCAGTTCCTGGTTCAGGGATCGCGGGCGCTCGGAGCGATCGCGGACCGCCGCGACGACCTCTCGGCGCTGACTCAGAACGCGAACGAGTTCCTCGGGGCGATCGCTCAAGAGCAAACCGCTCTGGACACCTCGCTGCAGGCCTTCCCTCCGGCGCTTCGCCAGGCGAACACCACCTTCGTCAACGTGCGAGCGTTCCTCGACGACCTGACGCCGCTGGTCAACGAGTTCAAGCCGGCGACCAAGGATCTCGCGCCGTTCCTCCGCAAGCTGCGTCCGGTGGCCGAGCGGTCGATCCCCGTCTTCCACGACCTCCGCCTAACGGTCAACCGCAGTGGCCCGACGAACGATCTGACGGACTCGCTGCAGGAGCTGCCGAAAATCGAGAACAAGGCGAGCAGCTCGGTCCCCCGGACCATCGCAGGGCTCGACGCCTCCCAGCCCACAATCGAGTTCGCCCGTCCGTACATGCCCGACCTGATGGGCTTCCTCTCCAAGTTCGCCGAGGTCACGTCCTTCTACGACGCGAATGGCCACTACGCGCGCGTCTCCACCGCCCAGGCGAATCTCTTCCACTACTGCAAGTCGGGCGACACCAACTCACATTGCACCGGGGGCGGCGGGCCCTACACGACCGGCCAGCTCGCGCCGATTCCGCCGAGCGAGCAGTTCAACGACCTCGAATTCGACATCTTCACCCGCTGCCCGGGCGGCGCCACGCAGCCGATCTCCGGCTCCAACCCGTTCACGGATGACGGCAGCCTGCTGAGCGGCGGACAGTCCCCGAACCCGAAGTGCGATCCCTCCGACGTTCCCCCTGGATGATGAGATGAGGCGAATCGCAGCCATAGTCGCGCTCCTGGCCACGGCCACACTGACCGTCTTCGGCCAGGCCGCGAGCGGCGACGGGGACGACTACGAGGTCCGCGCGATCTTCGACAACGGCGGCTTCCTGGTCCCCGGCGAGCAGGTGCGGATCGCCGGCGCCAACGTCGGGTCCGTGTCGTCCGTCGCGGTTACGCTGCCGGGCGAGGAGGCGCGCCGCGACGGTTCGGAGGATCCCGGCAAGGCGGTGGTCGTGATGAAGATCGACGAGGCCGGCTTCCAGGACTTCCGCCAGGACGCCACCTGCCTGATCCGTCCCCAGTCGCTGCTGGGCGAGAAGTACGTCGACTGCAAGCCCACCAAACCGCGGGCGCCGGGCTCCGAGCCGCCACCGGCTCTGGACGTGGTTCCCGACGGCCAGCCCGGAGCCGGGCAGCACTTCCTGCCGCTGGAGAACAACGGCAAGGAAGTCGACATCGACCTGATCAACAACATCATGCGCGAGCCCTACGCCGACCGCTTCCGGCTGATCCTCAACGACCTGGGAGCCGGGTTCGCGGCCCGCGGGAAGGACCTCGCGGCGATCATCAGGCGCGCCGACCCGGCGCTGCGCCAGACCAACCGGGTCCTGGCCGAGCTCGCCAGCCAGAACCAGAAGCTCAGCCAACTGGCGCGCGACGGCGACCGGGTCCTGGCTCCGTGGGCGCGCGAGCGCGCCGCCGTCTCGGGGTTCATCAACAACGCGAACATCGCCGCCGAGGCGACCGCGGAGCGAAGCCAGGACCTCGAGGCCGGGTTCGAGCGCTTCCCGGCGGCGCTCCGCCAGCTTCACCAGACGATGGCCAAGCTGCGCGCCTTCTCCGACCAGGCAACCCCGGTGTTCGCCGAGTTCCGCGACGGCGGGCCGGCGATCGCCCGCGCGACCAAGGCGCTCGGGCCCTTCGCCGAGGCGACTGAGCCGGCATTGACCAGCCTCGGCACGGCGGCGGAGCAGAGCAGGCAGCCGCTGGTCGACTCCACACCGACCCTGCGCAATGCCGTCGAGCTGGCGAACTCGGCTGCCCCCGGGGGCAGGCGCCTCGCCACCCTGTTCACCAGCCTGCGGAAGACCGGCTTCCACAAGAACTTCATGAAGCTGCTCATCAACACGACGGCGGCCATCAACGGCTACGACCAGTACGGCCACTTCCTGCGCGCCTGGCTCCT
>Ga0134122_10000047_pt1 | contig 56745 bp, 81 predicted proteins | sample KB302_FD_96461 | JGI IMG/M metagenome (GOLD analysis project Ga0134122, IMG submission 96461) | Terrestrial soil microbial communities without Nitrogen fertilizer from Kellogg Biological Station, Michigan, USA - KB3-0-2 | ecosystem: Environmental > Terrestrial > Soil > Unclassified ... | reverse complement strand
CTACTTGCGGGTGTAGGTGATCCAGGCGGCGTAGAGGTAGACCGCGTCGGTGGCATGCGTGCCCGGCAGAATCTCGATCGTGGCGGCCTTGGGGTAGGCGCCCACGTCGGAGGCGGCGATCGTAACCGTCTTCTGCGCGACGGCGGCGGCCAGCGCGGCGGTGTTGCCGCCGGCGTTGGTGTCGCCGACTCCCTCGAAGTAGGCCACGGTCAGCACCGGCGTGTCGGAGGCGCCAGCCATGCCGGCGAGGACATTGACCACCAAAGCGGCGGTGTCGTCCAGATCGGGCGGGTAGGCGAACTCGACGGTGATCGGCACGACCGACGCCGCCGCCCAGGCGATGCGCAGCTGCTTGTCGGTGGCGCCGTTGACCCGCTTCAGGGTCGGGTCGGTGTCGAGCGAGATCGTGCCGCCGTCTGCGGCGTTCTTCGCCGCGATATCGTTGGTCGCGATCAGGCGGAACGCAGTCAGCGGCAGCGGGATATAGCCGGTGGCCATGGTGGTCGTGAGCTTGGCCGCTGTCACCTGCGCGTCGGCGATCTTGACCGTCGTCACCGCGTCGCTCGCCAGGTTGGTCGAGCCGACCGTGCCGGCTCCCAGCGTGCCCGCGCCCGGCGATGGGCTATGGAACACGTTAATCGTCGCGGTCGCAGCGCTATCGACCGCTTCCAGAGCATTGCCGAAGAAATAGCCGCTCGACTTCTTGCTCAGGTGCGGCGTGTCGGCGTCCACGTAGAAGAGCGCGTCGCCGACGGCTACGGCGCTGTTGCCGCTGTCGTTGACGCCCTTCACGCTCAGATCCCAGGTGCGCGGGCCAAAGTCGACCACGGTGATACCGTCGGCATCCTCGTCGGTGAGTGCCACGCCGGTCAGCGCGCCAAAGCGCACCGGGCTGCCGCTGGTGGGCGTGGTCGGATTCGAGCAGATGACCGGCAGGTGGTAGGAGTCATAGATCTCGTTGGTGGCCATGGGGGATGTGCCTCCCTGTGGGGGCTAGGGGCGCGTGGGGTGCGCCCGCGTGGCGGGTCGTCGGGGGTCTGGGGCTAGCGGGCGCGGCCTTTGGCGGCGGTCTTGGCGGCGGTCTCGGAGAGCCCGATCGCCTGGAACTTGGCCTCGCGCTGGGCCTGGCGATCGGCCTCGCTCAGCTCCTGCGCGGGGGGCGGGCTGCCGCCCATGCCGGTGATGCGGCCGCTCCCACTGACCGTCGCCAGATAGGCCAGTTCATGCCGGACCAGATCCTGCACGCGCTCGCGCAGCTTCGCCTCGTCCAGCACACCGGCCGCGATCGGGGGGTTCTTGACTGCCTGCTCGGCCAGGCGGGTACGGGTCATGTCCAGCAGTTCAGGCTCGGCCAGCTCCTCGCGCACCACATCCGCGACGCGCCGCAGCACGTCGGCTTCGCGGTAGCGCGCCGTCTCGGCGGTGCGGAGGTCGGCCGCCTCGCGCAAGGTCTTGTTCTCGGTCTCTAGCGCTTTCAGGCGCTGCTCTAGCTCGGCCAGTGTCATGTCGTTCTCCTGTGGGGGGCTGATGGGGGCGGCGCGGCCGCCGGCGGACTCAAAGAGGGCGATGATCTTGCCACCGGCGCCGGCGCGGGTCACATAGTCGACCGATGCGGGCGCGTGCTCGTCGAGCAGGAAGCCGGTCAGGATCTTGCCCGTGCGGCCGTCCTTCTCGCCCTCGGTGGCATAGCCGGCGGCCGAGATCGACATGCCGATGTGCGGCGCCAGGTCGCCCACGTCCTGCCGGTAGGCCTCTTTCACAAAGGTATCGGCATAGAGCCCCGGCCCGTCCGGGCCTTCGTCCTGCCAGGTGGCATCCGTGGCCAGCGCGCCGGCCAGATAGGTGAGATCGCGCTCGGGCCGCTCGACCGACTCCGTGAGCGTGGGGTGGTTCCAGTAGGTATGCGTGCCGGCCTTGAACAGCTTCGGGCCATCGCGCTTGAGCACATCGGCGGGGTAGTAGGCGGAGCTGCCCCAGCCGGGCGCAATGATCTTGATCGGCACCGTGCCGTCCTCGCGGAGCGCGGCCTCGACGAGCGGGATCGCGTCCGCTTCGCGCAGCTGGAGCAGCGGGGCGCTCGTGGCCGCCGGTGTGGTCTTCGCCTCGCTCACCGCCGCCGCCTGGCTGCCAACGGGCTCGTAGCTGGTCGTGAGCGCGACCTCGATCGGATCGCCGAATGCGACGGTGTTATCCTCGCCGATCGTGTAGGAACGCTTGTAGAGCCGGGATGGCCCATCGCCCTCGTCATACACGCGGTAGACCACCGCGTCATCCCAGGTGTCGCAGAGGTAGCAGGAGCAGCCGCTGGACAACATGCTCTGGAGCGCGTTGCGCAGCAGCTGCTCGGTATCGCTATAGCTGCGCGCGGCCTCTTCCAGGCGGGCACGGCTGGCCTCGGTCAGGCCCGGTGCGCACTCCATGCTGAGCATGGCCGCGCTGTGGTCGTGGATGGCCTTGAGCTTCGCTGCGTTCTTGGCGCTGACCGTCTTACCGGCCTCGCTCAGGCCCGTCAAGAAGCCGATGAATCGGTCCCACATAGTTAGGTCTCCTGTTTCTGGGTAACGGTTGGTGGCGGTTGCTCGCCAGGCGCTGGTGCAGGCGGCACCGCTGCGGCCTGGGCGGCCTGCTTGGCCTGCTCAGCCGCGACCGCAGCGGCCTGCTCTGCTTCTTTGTCCAGCGCCTCCAGCACCTCGTCCATCACGGCATCGACATCGGGGATGCCGAGCGCCTGCAAAAGCAGCCGGAGCCGCGTCTTGCGATCGAAGGTGACTCCGGGCTTGCCACCCAGCGTGTCTGCCTGGACCACGGCCTCCACGTCAGCCTTGCGGTCGGCCGCCACGATCGCGGGGAAGGTCACGTCGACGCGGTGATTAATCTCCTGCGTGGTAGTTGTGCCGTCGTCACCCTCGACCGTCTCCGTCTTCCACGTCAGGATTTCGCTATACTCATCGCCGTCGGGCTCCTTGATTACCGTCGCCAGCCCGCGCAGCGGCCCGGAGATGGCCTTGACTGCCCAGAGCACCGCATAGCCCAGGAGTGCGGTGTAGATCGCCTGCCAGAGCGTCTGGCGGCTGCGCATCATGAGCTCGGTCGGCCGGTCGAGGCTGCTGGCGGTGGCGAGCGAGCCCTCTTTCACGCCGCCGTAGAACGTCTCAGGGAGGCCCTGTGCCGCGCTGACCATGAGCTGCAAGCGCCGGCCATCCTCCATCGAGACGGTGGCGCCGGCGGTGCGCATCGGCTGGATGTCGTTGCCTTCGGCGCCGATCCAGGTTGCGCCCACGGTCGCCGGCGGGTTGGTGTCCGGGCCGAGGGCTGCGCTACCCCCCAGCGTGGTACCGAGGCGGTCTTTGGCGGCTGCCACCCCGCGCTTGCCGCCCTTGGTCGCGATCTTCCAGGCGTAGCGGCTGAGCGCGCGGGTTAAGGTCGCCCAGTCCTCCATAAACTCTTTGTACGCCCGTGCCCAGTCGATGGCCGCGTAGACCTCGCTGACGCCGCGCTTCCAGTCACTGAACCCACCGACCTTAATATGGTAGATCGGGGTCTCCCAGGCGACCTTGTGGCGACCGATGGTCGTGGGTTTTGTTTTCGGGGTGTAGCGCCAGTCGGGGTAGTAGACGGTTTGCTGGCTGGTTTTCATCCGCCCAGTCGTGGGGTTGATCTCGGTGCTTTGCCACACGCGCTTGTAGTAGCGCGGGGACTTGGCGTCCTCTGGGTCAGTGATGATGTCGGCGATCTCTTGGACCGGGATCGAGCGCACGCGCACGCGGCCGGTGTTGGCGTTGGGGAAGAGCACAAAGAAGATCTCGCCATCGGCCTGGAGCTCGCGCTCCTTCTGCTCGCGCGCCTGGTGGCTGGTCAACTCGGCCTGGTTCTTCTCGTCGTCGAGGAAGGCCTGCACCACATCGTTAATCCGGTCGTCGGCGGCCTTGATCGTCACGCCCTGGCCCCAGACGTAGAACACCTGGACGGCGATACCGCGCTTGATCAGCGGGTTTTTGAGCGCCATGAGCCGCGCCATCTCTACGATCCGCAGTCGTGCAGCGGCGCTGAACTCGCGGCCATTGTCGCCCAGGCGCTCGTAGCCGACATCCTCCAGCGCAAGCTCCAGCTCGGCCAGGCGCTCGGTCAGCTCCTCGATCGCAAAGGACTGCGACTCGATGATGCCGTGAAAATCGGGGGTGGCGGTCGGGTCACTCATAGCGTGCTGATGCGAATGCCTTCCTCGTCGTCCTCGTCGGGTTCCTCAGATTGCCACTGGGTCGGGTCGAGCAGGCGGTTGACCCCGCCCGCGCCGGCGTCGACCTGGTCGTCGTTTTTGCCGTGGGGGAAGGACTCCAGCTCTTCGAAGAATGCGCGGTGCCAGTCCCCCGCAACCAGGTCGACCAGCTGGGCCTGGCAGCAGGCGGCCAGCGGCTCGGCCCGGCTGACCTTGTCGCCATGCACCGGGTCCGCGCGGGCCACTACGCCGTCGAGCAGCAGCAGCCGAATGATGGTGTCGCAGGCCTCTTTGGCGAGCCCTGGCGGCTGCTCGATGTAGGTGGCGTCCGTGCCGCGCCGTCGATCGTCGCGGGCGGTCTGGCGGATGACGGCGTTGCGCTCGGCGGCGGGCCACTGGCCGCGCACGACATCCTCGATCACGATGCGATCGGCGTGGAGGGCCACGAGCGCCCCGACCGTCCAGTCGCCCTTGCCTTGGTCGGCCCCGGCAAGATCCCAGTAGCGCACCCGGCGCGCCGTGCGGGGGGCTGCGCCGACAATATGCTCGAGATCCTGGCGGCGGAACATGCCGCCTGATCGGGGCCGCGGCCGCTGCTGAAACAGCGCGCCAAAGAAGTACTCGCGGATGCGCTTGGCGACCTTCTTGAGCCGCTCCAGGGGGTAGCGCTCGGGACAGAGCGGCTCGCCGGGCTCACGCCAGTCGGGATGGACCGTGCAGGTCGCGGGGTAGGTTGGCAGATCGTCGGGGTCACAGATCGCCGGCAGATGCACGATATACCAGCGCTCGGGCTCTTCGGCCTCCAGCTCCAGGACGTAGCCTGAAAGATCGGCTTCGCTCCAGCGCGTCTGGACAATAACGATCGCGCCGCCGGGCTCCTCGCGGGTGGTCCAGACCGACCCGTACCAATCCTGGTCGCCGGCGCGCTTGGCCTCGCTGGCGGCCTCCTTGGCGTCCTTGATCGGGTCGTCGATAATGCCAAGATGAAATCCCTTGCCGGTCGCGGGGCCGCCCACACCGGCCGCCCAGAGCCCCCCGCCCTCCCGTGTCAGCCACTGCTTGACCGCGCGGCTGGCCTTGTGGAGCTGCCCACCGCCGCGCAGATAGAACTCACGAGCTGCGCGACTGAGGGTGTAGGCCAGGTCGGCGCCGTAGCTGGCCAGGCCGACGAAGCGATCCGGGTAGCGGTAGAGGTAGTAGGCCGGGAAGAGCCGCGAGACGAGCTCGCTCTTGCCGTGGCGCGGCGGCTCGAAGACCATCACGCGGGTGAGTGTGCCGTCGGCGACCTGTTGTAAAACGGCGATCAGCTCCTTGCAGTGGCGGTAGAACTGATACTTGGGGCTGACCAGCGCGATGTAGGCACGGAAGGTCAGTGGCGGCGGGGCATCGCCCTGCGCAGCCTCGCGCCGGCGCTTCTCCTGCTCGGCGCGCAGGCGGATGTCAAGCTCAGCCGCCGAGGAGGACCGCGATCGGGTCGTCGCCGGCCCTGAGCCGTTCGATTTGCTCATTGCTCAGCTTCGACAGGTCCAGGTACTGCATCAGCCCCTGGAGCAACGCGGCGTGCCCGTCGCCATACTCGTCCGGGTCGAGGGTCTTGAGGAGAAACTCCATCGCCCGATCGCTCTGCTGCTCGGCGCGCTGGTGGTAGCGGCGCCTCAATCGATCGGCGGCGTCACGGCGGGCGTCCTTGAACGCCTCGTTGAAGGCCGGGTCGTCGCGGCGGTGCTTGCGCACGGTCTCGCGGTGGACGCCGGCGAAGTCGCAGGCGTCGAGGATGATGCCGGTCTGCCCCAGCGCGGCTAAAAACGCCGCATGCCATGTGCCGTAGTCGCTGCGGCGCAGGTGATCCATGCCACCTTTGCCACCTTTATCCCCCGCGTCCGTGAATGTCTTGATCGCCGCATAGTGGTCGGCGACGATCGTCAGCGCCGCGTCAGGGTCGTTCTGGTAGTCGGCCTCCCAGATGGTCAGGATGGTGTAGCCGTTCTGGTCGGCCCACTGCTGCTTGCGGGCGTCGCGCGCCTGGACCTCGGGTAGGGTGTGCCAGTACTCGCCGTGGACCTCGACCAGCACCATCGTGCCGTCGATCGCGCCGTCGAACACCCAGTTATTGCCCAGCTTGACCTGCGGCACGAGCGGGATGCCCAGATCCTGGAGCTGCTTGATAATTGCTTCTTCGATGGCGCTGGTCTCGCAGCGCTTATCGGTGGATGTGAAGTAGGTCGGACTATTCATGGGTTCTGCAGCGCATCCTCTAGCCGCTCTTGGGCAATGGCAATATATTCGGCCGACTGCTCGATACCGATGAAGCGATAGCCGTGTTTGAGCGCCGCCACCCCGGTCGAGCCGCTGCCCATAAACGGGTCGAGGATGGTACCGCCGGGGGCGCAGATGCGCACGAGCTGCTCCATCACCGCGATCGGCTTGCCGGTCAGATGAAACTTGTCTCTCGCCACGACTGGGACGGTGATCAGGCCCGGCAGCACGCCGATGCCTGGCCGCTCGCCCAGCGGGCCGTTACTGCCCCAGATGACGTACTCACACTGATTGGTAAAGCGGCCGAGATGCGGCCGGGCGCTGGGCTTGTTCCACGGAACGATGCCCTGCCAGCGCCAGCCACCGGCCTGCAACGCGTCGGTGGCGGTGGGCAGCTGCCGCCAGTCTGAAAAGACGCAGATCGGCGCGCCGGGCTGGGCAATGCGTAGGCACTCGGCCAGCCAGAGCGCGCACCAGTAGCCAAAGGAGCGTTGGTCGCGGTGCTCGCCGTAAAAGGTTGGATAGGTGCGTTCGGTGCCGCTCGTTTGGTACTTATCGCGCGGACTGCGGCTGATCCGCTCGCGGCTCGACGTGCCGCCGCTCGAATACGGCTCATCGGCAATCACCGCGTCGATGCTCGCGTCGGGGAGCGTCCGGAGTCGCGCCAGGGCGTCTCCGTGATAGAGGGTGTAGGACATGCGCCATAATTCTAGTCAGTCATGCTGTACCAGCCACACAAGTGGCCGATAGACCCATCGATCAAGCCACAGGAGCGCCCAGTAGATGCGGCACCAGACGAAGAGTACCCACCAGCCAGGGTCGCGCAGGTTAGCCCGCATCGGCGCGGCTCCGCTGCTCCTGGATCGTCGGTGTGCCGAAGTGCCGGCGCGGGTTGCCGCACATCGGGCACGAGCAGGGCGTGCGCGTCTGGGTAAGCCGCCCGATGTGGCGCGCGTCGCCGCGTGCATAGCCGCCGTAGTAGCCGGCCACCCGGCGCTTGATCCGCGTGGTCGCGGCACGTCGCCCAGCACGGTCGCCCATCTACTTCCCCCAGCTCACCCAGGCCGCGCAGATCCAGCAGTGCAGCTCCCAGCCGCGATCGCGCCAGCGGACCAGGCCACGCACCCACCAGCCGCAGCACGGGCACTTACAGGCGCTCATCACGGCGATCCTCCAGCTCGGTTAGGCGCTCGTCGAGGTCGTTCTGGGCGCGCTCGACCTTTGCCAGATCGAGGCCGCGCCGGGCGTCCTGCTGGATGAGCATGGCGATCTGCCGGCTGAGCGATTCATACGTCTGCGTCTGGATGGTAAAAAGCTCGGCGAGATGCTCATGCGCCCCGGCCAGCGCATTGTGCGCCTTCTGGGCGGCGATGCGATCGTGCTCCAGGTCGGCCACGCGCATGCCGAGCGCGATCTGGGCCGACTCACCGTCGGCGATGCGGGCCTCCAGAATGCGCAGCTGCTCGCGCAGTTCGCGAATGCGACCCTCGGGCACCACGTCGGCGCCCTGATCGACAAGACAATATGGACATGCGCCGGCGCCGCGGGTGTTGTGCCGGCCGCAATAGTCGTCGGGGGTACTCATACCCGCCTCACACACGAGCTATGCACGAAGCCCCAGGCGGCCGGGACGACCAGATGCACCCATGTGCCGTTGCCGCCGATCGCCTCGCCCTGCACCGTCACATCGCTCTGGAACGCAAAATCTTTCGCTAACACGCAATGGCCATCCAAGGCGATCGGTTTCGCGCGGCTCGGCCCCTGCCGCACGTTGACGGCGGTCGTGGTGATGTAGCTGGCCAGGCGCGCGGGCTGCGGCACATAGGCCAGGCCACTGAGCGCCGCGCGCCAGGCGTAGAACCATGCATCGGACCAGTCGCTCGGATCGACTTTGCGGCCGTGGGGCAGCGCCACCGCGCGGTGGGTGTCGATAGCGGCGGGCGTGATGCCGTAGCGCGGCATCAGGTGCTCCTTGGTCAGCCAGGTGAGCGCATCGTGCTGCGCGGGTGTCCAGGCCTCACCAACGGCGTGATGGCACTCGACGCCGATCGCGTCGTTGTTGCCCCAGCCCGGCAGACTGCGGCCGACGTGCCAGGCACGCCACATGGGATCGAGCTGCTCGACGATCTGGCCCTCCTTGCCGATCTCATAGTGGATGCCGATCGCGTTGCTGTTGACGCAGTAGCGGCACTCGGCCGCGAAGCTGCTGCCGCGATTGCCGTTGGTCGTGTGGATAACCAGCTTGCGCGGCGTCACGCCCTTCACACGGCGGTCGTAGCCCGAGCCAATCGGCCGCGTAGCCTTTTGATAGGTGGTGCGGTCGATCGTCGGCATCACGCCCTCTGGATGGCGCGGGCGATCGCCGCGAGCTTGTCAGGGTAGTCGGTGCCCGGCACCGCCCAGCGGCCTCGCAGGCCCGCCAGGGTAGGCGCCGCGCCTCGGTAGCTGCTGGGCAGGGGACGCCACGCCAGAGCGCGCCGGATGAGCAGCTGCTGCGCCGGGTTGGCCTGGTCGTCGCGCAGTGCGTAGGCCAGCAGGCGCCCGACGTGAGCGGGGACACTGCCCTTGCACCAGTCGCCAAACGAGAGGCCCTCATGCCAGGTACCGTCCGGATGGTGTGCCCACGCCTGGCCCGGCACGATGATGGCCGGCTTCCAGGCCTGGGAGTGCCCGGTGACACCGATGCCCGCCGGGTTGCGGCGCGGGCGCTGCGACCACCAGCTCGTCAGGTTGCCGGTCTCGTGGATGAGCTGCGCGATGGCCAGGCAGGGATCGACGCCGACCAGCTCACAGAGGTCGAAGTAGCTGGGCAGGATGACGTCGTGGATATCGCAATAGTGGTACGCGCCGTAGGGGCGCGCGAGCATGAAGCGGCTGCACTGCTCCAGGGTCGCGCGCGGGGCGGCCAGGATGGCGCTGTCGGCGGTGATCATGGGATGCTCTCGGGTGGTGCGTTCTCGGCGATGATCTGGGCCCGGCCAGCCTCCATGCCCGCATCGCGGGCCGTCACCTCCGCCAGCGTCGAGCGTGCCAGCTCGATCAGCGCGGCGATCTCGGCCTTTTGGGCGGCGATCTCGGTCTTCTGCGCCGACATCTCGACCAGGGCCTGTTTAAACTCGGCGGTCTGCTGTCGAAATTCGGTCGCCTGGCCGTTGACCAGTCCCTTCGTGTCGGCGGTCAGCTGCGTGTTGTCGGCGACGGCCGCGACGGCGGCATCCACCTGGGGGGCGATGGCCGCGAGTTGCGCGCCGTTATCCTGCGACTGCGCCACCGCCTCGTCGACCCGGGGGGCCATGACGGCCAATTTCTCGGTATTGGCGCGCGACTGGCGCATTTTGTAGATCTCGTTCGCCACAAACCCGATGATCGCGAGCACGAACGGTCCCACCGCGACGATCTCTTGGGTCGAGAGCAGGAACCCGATCAGCGCCAGCCCGGCGACGATAATGAGCGTCGGATAGAAATCAGAGCTCGGCTGTCGCGCCGGCTGCTGGGGGGTGGAGGTCATGTCGCTCCTAGCGTAACGCGGTCGGATTGCGCAGGCGCCCACGCTTGACGCGGGCCTTGGGATGCTTCGCCGGATCGACGGGTCGGCGCTGCCAGGGATAGATCACGCGGCGCAGCCGGCGATTACTGACATTGGCCGCGACCATGAACGCATAGCGCTCGCAGGCGCGCAGTATCCCCGGATAGAGGTGCAACACTTTGGGTATCGTCGCCAGGATCGCCACCTCGCGCCGCTCGCGGAGCAGGCGCAGGTGGACGGCGACGGGTGTCTCGGCGATCGGGAAGGGATGACGCATCAGGCCTCCATAAAGAGGATGCCCGGCCGCTGGTCGAGGCTGGCCAGCGGCGCGAGCAAAGGGCCGGCCGAGGCAGGGGCGATGAAAGGCGCCGGCGCGAACGCGCCAGCCGGACGGAACATGATGAATTGCACGACCAGCACCAGGGCGATGATCGCGACGACCAGGGCGACGAGCGCCGCCGGGATCGCGCTGAGCATCAGCAGCCGCACGTCGCGCCGCAGCAGCGCCACCTCAGTCGTGAGGTTCAGGACCAGGGCGTACTGACTGCCGCGTGACTCGGCCTGGCTCTCCAGGCGGATGGCGTCGACCGGGCTGATGGCCATGGGTTCGTGCCTTGGGAGCTCCCCCCGCCGTGGCCTGCCTGCATCAATGGCCTGAGTGGGCGCGCAGCGGCTGATCGTCGGCTGGCGGGGGAGCGTCGCATAAAAATGGGGGTCGCCGTTCTCGACAAGAGAACGAGCGACCCCCGGTGGTTCCGATAGGTCACATGATCTATAGGTTGTTGGGAGCGGTGGCGAGAGTTGAACTCGCTATCTTTGGGTTATGAGCCCAACGGGGTACCGTTCCCCCACACCGCAGCGTTACGTGGTCTTCTTCGCCGGTCGGATGATGCGCACGTATTCGGTGCGCTTATTCTGCGCCGGCACCTGAATCCGATCGCCGTGCTGCCAGATGCCCTCGACCCGTGCCCGCGCAATGAAATCGGCCAGGCTCTCGCCCTTTTCGAGCTGCGCCGTAAACACGGTTTCGATGTGGATGAGGTTCCCCTCGCTGTCCACAAGGAATTCGGCGGTGCCAAAGCCGCGCGCCTGAAGGTCGTCGAGTGCTGCAATGGTGTGCTCAGGCATGGATGTGCTTGGTTCTGCGACTCAAAAACGCGCGTCACGCGATCCTCGGATCGTGTGCCGCGCGGTGTTTCCGCTCTGGCGTCTCTGTTCGCCGGTATCATACCACGAGCTCGCCGCGCGAGGCAATGGCCGATCTTCCTGTCTCGCTACTAGTACCATATAGAACGCACGCATGTGCGAAAGGTTGCGGTCGTGCGGCCGCTCACAATCGTTCAAAACGACGGCCGATAGTTTTGAAGCATTTCCAACCAGATTTTTATCGTTGCGCTTCGAACGCCTGTTTGCTACAGTGCCTGCTACACGAAGGAGGCACGATGGACGCCATGGAGCAGCAACCCGCCGTCGAGGCCGCAATCCTCGATCGTGTGCTCAAAATCGAGGACCATGTCAGTTCGATGCGGACGTTGCTCGAATCGCACATCACCGCGTCACACCAGCGCCAGCGCGACCTCGTGGCCGCAGTCGCCGCCGTCGAGCAGGCGCAGCGCTACTACGGCACGGAGCTGATCAGGGCCTACCACCGCCTGGAGCGACTGTACCAGCGCCTGGACGTGCAGCTGCACCAGGCCGACGACCTGGGGCTGGAGCTGACGCACCCACCCGAGCCGCCGCCGAACTAACACCGACCGTGCTACACTCACCCATGACAAAGGAGGCTGCCATGGCAGAACCGGCAACCCAGGCGGTGCCCGTCATTCCGCCCACCCTGATCGCGCCATCCTTCGCGACGATCGTGATCACGCGGCTGACGGCGATCGAGGGCTCGATCGCCGAGCTGGCGCAGACGGCAAACGACCATGCGGCAGCCGAGGAGCGGCGCTTCCGGCTGATCGAGCAATTTGTCGACCCGGCGATGAACTTGCAGGGCCTGCTCGTGCAGCTGCTCGACATGGGCCGGACGCAGAACGGCACGTTCGCGGCGATGTGCGAGGCGCTGGCGCGGGAGATGGCCACGACGCGTGCGGCGCTGACGCTGGCGGTCGGGAGCGCGGGCCTGGAGCATGAGGCCGGCGCCCGCCGGGGCTAGTCCAGCGGCAGCGTGCGCCGGATCGGCGGCAGATCGAGCAGCGCCGCCGCGTCGTGCTTTGCCTGCTCGCCACGCCGGTCGTAGCGCGCCGTGGTCGCGGGATCGGCGTGCCCGGCCAGCTTCTGCACGGTCGCGATATCGGCGCCGGCGTCCAGGAGATTGGTCACGAAGGTGCGGCGCAGATCGTGGGGTGATACGTCGGCGATACCTGCCTGGGCGGCGCGACGTGCGAGGATGAGCGCGATCGACTGATCAGTCATACGGCTGGTCAGGAGATGCCCACCGCGCCGCCCGGCGACGAACAGCGGCCCTGGCCAGGCCCCGCGGATCGTCAGGTAGTCGGCCAATGCCAGCACGGCCACCGCCGCGCCGACGTAGACCAGGCGATCCTTGCGACCCTTCCCCGAGCGGACCTTCAGCGCGCCGCTGGCGGGCGTGTAGTCGGCCAGGTCGAGTGCCACGGCCTCGGAGCGCCGCAGGCCGGTCGCCAGCAGCAGCGCGAGCAAGGCGCCGTCGCGCACGCCGGCCGGGGTCGAGTCGCCCGCGCACACCGCAAAGAGCGCCGCCACCTCGGACGGATCGAGCGCGCGGCCACTCGGCAGCTTCTCCTCTTTCACGACCTTCAGATCGGCGGCGCGCTCATACGCCTCCACCGTCATCAGCCCCAGGCGCCAGCACTCCTGCAACACCCGCCGGAGCGCTGCCAGCATGCGGTTGGCCGTGGCCGGGGCGTAGCGCTCAGCCAGGGCGGTGCGGAGTGCTGCGGTGTGGGCGTAGCTGAGCTGGTGCCACGGGCACGCCAGGGCACTCCCATAGCCCAGCAGCTGCGCCACCTGGTCGAGGGCGGAGGCCTGGGTGCGGCGGCTGCGCGTGGTGAGCTGCGCGAGATAGACGGCGGCGGGGTGCTCGTCGAGGCGCCGTGTGATATCACCGGGTGATACTGCGACCAGCGGCGCCGCCTCTGGAGGATCGAGGGGTGGCATGGGAGAAATAGCTAGTTTAAAGCGGACTTTTCGATACCTATTTTCCATGCCAGTATCTCATGCGCATCCTGCAATGCGCGATGCCCGCCGGTCCTGTAAGCCCGGAACCGATCGGCGGGGTAAAACTGGACCAATTGGTCCAGTTTGCCAGGTGCGGGGGAACGTGCGACAATGCGGCACGCGCCCGGCGCGGTCGTGATCACCATTTGAATAGCAGAAGCCCACCCCGTCAGCTCGTTGGGGTGGGTTTTTGCGTTGGAGGGAGTATAGCACGGCGGGGGCGGGGTCACGGCTTCCGCCGGCGCCCCTTCACCACCACCTCGGGCCGCGCCAGATCCGCGTCGGCATAGCTCCAGGTGTCGCGGCCCTGGTAGCGCTCCGGGTCTGGCCCAAAGTCGAGCAGCACCACCTGGTGGATAGCGTTCGGATGGACAATGCCGGCCGCGTGTGGCGGCGAGGTCACTGCCACCACCGTGCCCACATCGCCGATATGCTCGGCGCCCTGGGCGTCACGCCGCAGCACGCGCACCCGATCGCCCACCTGCCAGGTGATACGCGTCGCGTCCAGGCGCGCCAGGCGCTGCGCCGATTCAACCTGCGCGAGCGCGAGCCGCAGGCGGGCGATCTCAAGCTCATCACTCATCACGCCCCACCCTGCAGCAGCGCTCGGCGCCGCGCGAGAATCTGCTCGATCCGTTTCGTCGGCCGCCCCTCCGCACGCCGCTCGGCCAGCAGCTCCTCATAGTAGGCGATGTCACGCACGGCCTGCTTCCGCTGCCCAGCGGTCATCTCAGCCTTGCGCCGCTCCGCCAGCTCGGCCCAAAGTGCGGCGGCCTGGTCCTCCCCAAGGAGGCGCACCAGCTCGGCCTTGAACCAGCGCCAGGCCGGGCTCTTGATTGGCTTCACGCCGGGCATTATCTCCTCCCCTTCTTCTTCAATCCCCACGTGCCCGCCAGCCGCGCCACCGCCCGCGCCAGCTCGTCCCGGTCCTCGATCGGCAGCGCCAGGCGCCGCTGGTGCTCCGCCTGCTGGGCGGCCCGCTCAGCGGCCTGGGACCGCGTGCGCTGGGCGGCGGCGGGGGCGTACTCGGTTTCCACCTCGATCCGTTGTTTCATTGGCTCAGCTCCTTTCGTGCCTGCTGTCCTGAATCAACGCGCATCGGTCTGCTCCAGGTGTGGTGTGAGCCACGCGGGGCTGATGCGACGATCGCCCACCCGATCCGGCACGCCAGCCGCGAAGCAGAGCCCGGCGATCGTCACGCCGCCGGGTAGAAACGCCGCGACCGCCAGCGCCCGAATGAGCCCGGCGGCCATGCTGGCGGTTTGTCCTTTGCTGCCCTGGTAGAGCAGCGCATCGCCCTCATACGCCAGCCGCTCGCCGAACGCGATCGCCTCGTCCCAGTCGGTCTGTGTGGGGCCGCCCTGTCGATGGAGCTCCAGGATGCGAAACGGGACGCTCGCCTCCAGCGTCTGGCAGAGCAGCTCGTTGGTGATGTGGATCTGCGCCAGGTCGGCCAGGTGGCGGGGCTCGTCTGACCGTTCGCGCAGCGCTCGCAATTGTCGACTCATACCATACCTCGCTTGTCCGCTACTCCGCACCGACGATCATACCGATCGTGCGCAGGATGCGGCGGATCGTCCGCACCTTCTCGGCGTCGCCGATGCGCGGGTCGTTAATGACCTGCGCGATCTCACTGAGGGCCTGGACGTAGACGTGCTGCTGGTGCTCGGCAGCCGTCTTGAACGGTTGCTCCATCGGGATGCCTCACTCTCATGTGCGCGAGCACTGGACGCGCGTCCAGTGCTCGAAACTCCAAACTCGAAACTCACACCTCGTAGCCGGGCGAGTCCTTGCCGTGGTAGCCCTTGCAGTAGATGTGCTTGCCGAGCGCGTCCTCGCCCACGCTATGGCTGTACCACGAGTCGCCTTGCTTCTCGCGCAGCCGCATCGGCGCGTGGTGCTTCGGGCAGATCGGCGTGCCGTCGGGCAGCGTCTGCCACTGCCGGGCCTGCTCGGGCGCCGCATAGCCGCGCCTGTCGAGCAGATCGCAGAACTGATCGGCGGTCAGGTCGATCCCCTGCACGGTGATCAGGCGGCCGCGATGCTCGATCGTGGTGGAGAGCGTGATCTGTGGCCTGGGTGCCTGGGCAGCGGCCCGGCGCTCCGCATCGGTGATCAGCGGCAGATCTTGCTCCTCGCTGGGCGGGAAGGTGCGCGTCGCGGGCGGCTCGGCCTGCGCCTCGGCGGTGCTGATCGGCCGGGCGGGTGCGCTCACGTTGCGGCGCGGTGGCGGGATGGGTCGGTCGGTGGCCATAGGGGGTGCTCCTTTCTAAACGAGCTGGTGATACGTTTGTCGTCGCTGGTCGTCTTTTCCTACGTGCTCGATGCGCAGCGCCCACACAGGAAGCGGCCCGTGCCTGGCTCAATGATGATCGCCGGCACATAGGCGCAGCGCTTGCAGGGCTTGCCGGTCTGGCTGTCGAGTGTCCGGTAGGCGCTATCAAACTCCGCCTGGCTGATGGTCCCCGCGTCACGCTGCGCCTGTAGGGTGTGCAGGGTCCGGAGCGTGTCACCGTCGTCGCCCTCCTGCTCGGTCACAGCGCGCCCACCTGGGCGGCGTAGATCAGGGCCGCCCCGATCGCCAGCAGGACGGCGATCCATATGCCTCGATTGAAACGCATGGTACAATGCTCCTCATCAGCGCGCCGTGCGGGTCCAAGCGACGCGGCGCGCTGTGCTGATGGAGGCTGGAGCCCGGTGCTCTGGCCTCTTGCGTTTATGGGCCATCCCAGATCTGCTCCAGGTCGCCTCACCTCCTTTCGTGGTGCAATGTGGTGTACGATGGTGCGCCGCGCGGATCGAGGCGAGCTTGGCCAGGCGATACGGGCCGCGCGGCGGGACAGTAGGCGGGTCTCATGCGGCGCGGGTCGTGCCGCGTCCGCTGCGCCGGCCATCGGGCGCGTGCGTGCCCTGGCCGGCCTCAAAGCCCCTGCGGTAGGCGGTGGAGGCCGTGACGACCTCCCCCTCGAAGCGGCGCCGGGCCTCGTCCAGCCCGTCCGCGTGGCCCTGGGCGTAGACCCCCTGCGCGTCAGCGATGGCCTGGTCGCGGGCCTGGCGGAGCCGTGTCGCGCGGCGCCCGTTGGCGGCGGCGATGAGCGCCAGGAGTACGACGGCGGCGATCAGGGCCAGCAGCAGCGGGGCGGAAATGGTCAGCATCGGGGTACTCCTTTCAGGGTCGTTGTGCTACGCCGTCAGTTCGCCGATCGCCAGCAGCAACTTGTCGATAAACAGCGCCCGGTCGTGGGCCTCGATAATGCGACGCTCGTTGCTTCGCTCCGGTGCTGAAACAAGCCACTCGCGTCCAATCCCCGACTCGCCATAGGACAGCCACAGGTCGACGCCACGGTGGGCAAACTGCGCATAGCACTGCGGGTACACGTCCTGGGTTGCGTACCGCAGATCGAGCGCGGCGACGAGGTCTGCCGGCAGCGCCCGCGCGATCTCGCGCGCCAGCTGGTCCATCCACGACTGGCGCCGCGCCTCGGCTTCGTCGGCCTGGCGCTGCTGCTCCGCTGTGTTGCGCTCGGCCTGGCGCTGGCGGGCCTGGGTGATGAGGGTGTCGAGTGTCATGAGTCGGTTCCTTTCTCTCTGCTGCACTGTGCAATCTGCACTCTGCAATCTCTTCGCTATAGGTAGCGCCGGCGGGCCGCAGTCAGCCGATCGCGCAGCTGCACCTCCGGCGTCGCCGTCCGCTGCGCCGGCGCAAGACATGGCGCCGGCACAGCAGGGGCGATGCCTGGCGGCGTGGCCAGGGGCGGTGTGGGCGGGTGCTGAATGAGCGCGCGGATCGCGGTGGCCAGCGTGGCCGCGTCATTGGCGACAATCGGTGTCGTTAAATGTCGGCAAAGCGTCAGGCCGGCGGGGGTGAGTGTCAGGGTGATCATTTATGCCACCTCCCAGGTCTCGACGACGCCGTAGCCGGTCTGATGGAGGCCATAGGCCCGTAGGAGTGCTGCCAGGCGCGGATAGGCGACCGTCACGGGCACGCGCGCGATACCCTCGCACCAGACGTGTGTGCCGTCGTAGTACACCGGGCGCGGCGAGAGCGTGCGGTGCTGGTGCAGCAGGTGCTCGATCATCGGTGTGCCCTCCACGAGGGGGCGCCAGCGTGTGGCCAGCGCCCCGATCCTGCCTGCTCAGGCGATCGACCAATCGGCCACGTCGTCGGACAGATAGAAGCCGGGCGCCCTGTCCGGCGGCGGCGCCTCATCGTCGTTGCCGCAGGGCACCTTCGGATCGCCATAGCCGGCCGGCGCCGTCTGCTCCAGGATGCGCGTGCGGACGTAGAGCGGGTCCAAGAGGACTTCCCGCGCCAGCAACAGCCGAAACAGCGCCCGGTGCTTGCAGATCGCGTGCTTGCCGCCCTTGCAGGTGCAGGAGACCCCATCGGTGACATACTGCACGCCCGCGCTCGACTGCGACCAGATGCGCAGCTCCGAGCCGTCGAAGTCGTACAGCGGCTCCGTGGCCAGATGCGACAGGCCGTTGTCGGCCGCGCGCTGCATGCTGGCGTCGGTCAGGTGTTCGATTTTGAGGGCCGATGCCAGGATAGCCAGGGTGGGGATGAGTGCGTCCATGATGGGCCTCCTATGCTTGCTGCTTCAGGGTCTCGTTGATGGCGTAGGCCTGCGCCTTGACCACCGCCGCTTCCTCGAACCGCCCTGCTTCGCGCAGTTCCTTGTAGCGCTCGCTCAGCGCCAGGATCTGGCGCCGGCGGCCGAACTCCCCACGAAGTGCCGCGCCCTGGAGAGCCGCCTGCGCCTTGCGGTAGCTGCAATCGCCGATGCGATCGAGGATCTCGTTGCGGTGCTGGGTTGTGGTCATGGCGGTGGTCCTTCATGCACTACTAAATCAACTACGCTTAGTATACACCTATGGGTGTTAACTCTCAAGATGCTTTTGGTACTACCTTGAAATAGTACCTAGACAGTTGTCACCTATGGGTGTATACTGGCGCTGTCGAGTTGACCAATCGCAGTGAGGTGTCCTATGGCGAACTTGAGGGTCCGCGAACTCGCGGAGTTGCGCGGACTAAACATGTCGCGGCTTCAGATGAAGGCGGGGGTGAGCATGCCCAGCGTGCGGCGCTACTGGTATGGCACGCGCGATGGCAGTGCTCATGGCGAGCCACTGAAGGAAGTGGATCTGGGGGTACTGCAATCACTGGCGCGCGCGCTGGGCGTCGCTGTTAGTGAGCTGTTTCCGCCAGACTTTGACGCCGGGGATACAATACCGGGGAACACAATGGCCGTTCCGGTGGCTGCCTGACAAGCCACGCACCGGAACGGCCATTGTTTGTGGGTTCGCTGCTCAGTTCCTACGCCGTTCAGCGACTCCACTATGTGACCACGTACCCTCCTTGCATCACGTTGCAGCTCGGAAAGCACGGTAGCACCACTATGAGCGTATGTTGTACATCACGGCGTTGTATTCCACTTCAGAGCAGGCACATACGTGTCATACTCGAACGACGTGATTGCCTGAAACGAACTGACGCCATCTGGCGCGATATTCGTGTCATCAGCGTAGCCAAGCACCAGATCGACGCGATTATCAGCCGCGTCGAAGGTTTCGATCTCAACCTTGACCTGATAGGCGGTTTTTGCGCCAACGTTGTAAATGCGCCCCTTAAAAACCGTACTACCTCCCAGCGCCTCTTGAACAACCTTGCCGACGATTACCGGCAGCGCCTTGGGGTAGATCGGGATCTTTTCGGCCGCATCGGCAGGCAGATCGATCCAATCTTTATAGAGCCAGCCAACCGCGTCGGCAGCGGTCGTGACCTCGAACCATTGCCCGCCGCGATGATCGACAGTGACGACATCGCCGGCAGCGAGATCGGCGGCACTGGCGTATCCTTCGTCCGGCCCCTTGAACAGCTTGGCCGTCCGCGTTACCCGCGCCGTGACGGCCGGATCGGCCGTTGGTGTCGCGGTCTCTGCCGGCGCTGCTGGCGGCGGGATCGGCGTTGCGGTGACGACCACCGTTTGCTTGACCAGCACGGTTGCCGGCACGATCACGGTCTGTCTGACGACCTGGGTCACGACGACCCGCGCGGGTGTCGGCGCCTGTGCGCTCGGCGCGGCGCCACCGCACGAAACCAGCAACAAGACGCCCACGAATCCAATCAAACGACGTTGCATGCATGCCCCTCCTTCGACGTTGCGACTATGACGAGCGCTGGCCACATGGCCAGCGGCGGGCGGCGGTGAACACGTCGCAGACGGGGCGACTACCTTTCTAACGACTACCTAAAGGACGAGCGACCATGAGCAATCCAGCATCCACCACCACACGGGTTTTGCACCTGCCCCGCCGACTTGTCGAGCTCGCGCTGGCGGGCGATGTGGGCGATCAGCTCTGGCTCTATGAGCACACGCATGGCTGGACCAATATTCAGATCGACGCGCCTGCGCCTGAGCCTGAGCAGGTGGCGACTGAGCCGACGGTCCACGTCGAGTCGTTTGCCTTCGTCGCCTCCGGCCAGTCGGGCGCGCCCGGCGAGTCGCCCGATGCGGCGAGCGAGCCGCCAGCGCCAAGCTATACACTGGTCAACATCCATTTTCGCGATCGCTTGGTCATCAGCTACAACCTGGACACGGCCACTCGCGCGAAGCTCATAAAGGACTGGCGCGACTGGCGCGTCGGTCTGCCGCCGAACGTATCCTACCCGGCGCGGCGGCCATCGTATCGAAATGACCAGATCGACGCCATGCTCTGTTTCAACCTGGCCGACGTGCTCTATATCGACTAGCTCTTGTCGCTTCGATCTCGCGCCGATCGTAGGGTCGGCTCTAGATAAAATTGCATCTTAATAACTCCATAGATGGCACGTGCGACCGGGCCAGGGACTCCTCCAGGGTCAACGGCGATTCCTCGGAGCCTCCCCGCCCGGCCACCGCACGTTTCAGCGCACGATCGCCTGGGAACCGATCGCGCGCTTGACCACCCGGCACGGTGTGCGATGCGGTGCTCGGGTGCTGACCGCGCCGGCCCTGCGTGCGATGTGAGGCCGCGCGGATCTTGGGTAAACTGAACCAATTGGTCCACTTTCATGCAGGCAGACGGCCGGCATGATAGAATCCATAGCAACGCCCCGACGAGCATCGGGGGACGACGAAGCGATGCGCTCAGGGGCTGACATTCCGGCGGCGCATCGCTTCGCGAGAGTTTTCAACCTAAAATATACCACGGTATATGATCGCGTTTCAATGACCGTTTCGTCACCTGGCACTGCTTACGCGGACTCGTCCGGTGGCGTCGCGGCATCCTGCTGACCGGCAGCCCACCGCGCGCCTGTCTCCTCGATAGTGGCGCGCAGCCCTTGCTCAATAAGCTCGTGGAGGCGCTCGATCGGCCACCAGGTCTCTTGTTCGTTGCCGTCGGCGTCCTGGAACCGGACCCGAATTCGGATATTCGTTTCACCTGCCATGAGAGGAGTCCTCCATGTCATCCACCACACCTGCGCCAGCAGAAGGCACGTATGCGCCGTTTGTACGGGCGCTCGAACAACGCATCCTGCACACCGTGCGCGACGATCGCGCCGCACTCACCCCCGATCAGGAACGGGCGTTCCGCGATCATCTGCGGGCAACCGATGCCCGCGAGACCTGTCCGATCTGCGATACCGGCCGCTTCTCTGTCGCACTGCGCGGCGGCTGGATCGCCCGCAGCTGCGCCCGCTGCGGCCATGTCCTCCTCTTCGACCCGGCAGTGCTGCCGGTGGAGGTGGCGCCGGGCGGTGGCAACCTACGGATAGAGTACAAACTTGAAATTGGAGATGTCGGGGCTGACATCTTACGCCGCGCTATCTCCACTGGACACGTCAGCACCTAGGCCCCACATAGCAAATGACCCCACCGAAGTGGGGTCGTCCTGGGCGCGTTGGCTGGGGAACAGGGATTCGGACCCCACACCCCTGCCCCGCGATTGGTGGGCGATTTGGCAGTCTACCCGCTGTACTACCCATGGCGCCCTCCGATGATAAGTTCTGCTGCTGGTGACCCAGGAGGGACTATGCCCCCCCTGGGAGATCAAGGATCGTTGAATCGAACCCCAGGAGGGATACATGAAGCCGTCTCCAATCACCGGGCTGGCGGTATGCGCCCGGTGTGGATGGGCAAAGAATCCATCGGAGTTTTACGAACGCAGTGATCGGCCCGGCAAGCTGCGATCGCATTGCAAAGCATGCCTCAGCCGCCAAAACCGAAAATACACAGATCGAATCGATCGTTTCTGGAAATACCTTCGAGCACACACGACCACACAGGGAGGATGTGTGCTCTGGAACGGAAGCTGTCACACCAAGGGCTATCCGAGCTATGGTGACGGATCGCTTACCGGCTCCTCCCAAGTACACCGCATCGTCTACTCCTTAAGAATGGGGCCGATCCCGGATGGAATGTTCGTGACCATGCGCTGCAAGGAACGACGATGCGTCAACTTCTATCACATGGATCTGGTCACTCGCGAGGAACTTGAGGTGCTGCGCTGCAATAGCGCAGCAACGGGGATGCGCAATGGGACGCACACACATCCCGAAAAACGCATCCGCGTCGCGGTGACAGCCGAGCAACGCGCCCGACTGCGTGCCGCAGCAAAAGCGCGCTGGGCCGATCCGGCGTTTCGCGAGCGGGCCTGTCAGAGCATGCGAGGCATCCCAAAAACACCAGAACACCTCGAAAAGCTCCGACAGGCACGCCTGGTCCGTCAATCCGCTACCAAGTGACTGGCAGCCGGTCGATGGCCGCGCGGAGATGCTCGGCACTGAGGCGGTAGTAAATCCGAGTCGTCTCGGGGCTTTCGTGCCCGGCGATCTCCTGGGCCTCGAACACATTGGCGCCGGTGTCGATCAGCTTGGTCAGGCAGGTGTGCCGCAGCTGGTGCGGCGTGAAGTGGAATGAGAGGTTCAGGCGCGGCACCCAGCGCTCGAACACGTGATGGAAACTTTTCCTAGCCAGCGGATCGCCGGTCGGGTGGCCACAGACGGCGTCACTCGGCCGGCGATCGACCAGTGCGAGTCGCAGTTCCCCCAGGGGGACAGCGTGGATCGGCACCGTGCGGTCCTTGCCGCCCTTGGCCTCCCGAATGATGATCTTGCGCTGGTCGAGGAACACATCACGACAGCGCAGATCCGCCGCCTCGGAGATCCGGAGCCCCGCATAGAGCATGAGCAGGATCGCCAGCCGGTTGCGCCGCCACTGGTAGGCCGGCGCGGGGTGCAGCCCATCCGGCAGGGCGATCGCACCCATCAGCTCGCGCACCTGCTCATCGGAGAGCGCGCGCGGCAGTGATTTGCCGGGGCGGGGGAAGGTCACTTTGAGCGTGGGGTCGTCGACGCGCAGCTCACTGGCAATCTGCCAGCGCACGAAGGAGCGCACGGCGGTCAGCGCGAGCCCGATCGTCCTGGGCACACAGCGGCGTGCGAGCCGCGTCTTAAACGCCTCGATCGCTGGCGGGGTGATCTGGGCGATCGTCGGTGCCGGGCCGAGCCCGCGCACGAAGTCCATGACATGGTCGGTGTAGGAGCGCACCGTGCGCTCGGCGTGGTCGGCGGCAAGCGCGGCGCGCCAGAGGGGCAGGAGCGTGGCCACATCCATCAACGGCATCCTCGTCGTCTGCTGATGCTGCATTGCATCAGCTGCATGGATGTGAACGGCCCCGCGATCAGCTCCAGGAATTGTTGAGACTTTGAACACCTCTCCTGTGTAGTAATCCACCGTAATCTCCTCGCTAACACGGCGACACGGGCGATTGTGCTGTGCAATCCGGGCACAGCCCAGCCGCGCGGGCCGCCGCAGGGAGCGACCCGGCCCACGAGCAAGGAGGCGCCTATACGTATGCAGCGATTGGTCCCGGTCCGCCGGCCGGGGCAGGGCACGGTAAGAACCTGGGTGCGCGGCGTCGCCGTGGCAAGGAACGCCGCGCACCACGAACACAGCCGAGCAGCGGCGTGAACGCCGCTCGGCTGCTACTCTGGGCAACTCGATTGAACCGGAAATCCTTGGTATGCGTCGGCGGGGAAGACCAGACTGCGCCGGCGCACGCCTATTCTAGGGGAGAACCGATGAAATGGCAAATCTAGCCTGCGCTGCGACCGCCACGGTCGCGCGGCGTCCAGACGGCGACTACGCCGACACCGTATTTACCTGTCCGACCAACGGCCGGCAGTATCTCAGCGTGCATGCGCCGCTCGACTTCGGCATTGGCGTCTCGACGACGTGCTACTGGTGCGACTCGTCCATGCGCGTGCGTGGGCAGCATCCCGACTTCGACGCCGCCGCGCCGCAGGTGCATATGTATCCGCTGGAGGATGCCGAGGTGGCGCCATGAGCCGCCCGGTGCTGACCGCTGATGAGCTGGTCGCGCGCTGCATCTGCGACGGTCTCGACGCCGACGACGGCGGGCATCAGTACCGCTGCCCGGTCGCGGCCTGGCAGCGCCGGCATGGGGTCGCCGTAACACACCGCACGGTCGCCGCTGCCGATCTGGCGCGATTGCTCGACGCGGCGCGGCGCGCCTGGGCGCGAGGAGAACGACCATGCTGAGCGCGGGCGATCGGGTGCGATGCGTGTGGAGTGGCAAAGCCGGCCAGGTGCTGGCCGTGGCACTGCCGGTAGCGCGGTTGCCGGGCGATACCCGCCCCGGCGCTGCCGGGGGCAGCCCGGCTGGTGTCTTAGTCCAGCTCGACCCCTTCATCCCGCGCTGGGCTGGCGCGCCGACACCCACCGAGGCGGGTCGGTCGCTTGCTGGGCTGGAGGTCATCTACGATGCCGGGGATCTCACCATCGAGCCGCCAGGATCGCGGCACTGAATCACCACCGCCAGGGCGCGCCTCGACCGCTTCGCCCTGGCGGTGATTGGGAAAACGCGTTGGCTACGAGATGCGGGCTGCGACTACGCGGACCCGTAGTATACCACCCCTGTGTGGCAGAAGCTGTCACACGAGGACCGCGCCTAGCCGAGAGACGCCTATGAAAACACACGGCATGCTCCGTGACATTCTGGACCGTGCGGTCGAAACCGGCGTGCCGTTCGTGGTGCGCAAGCGCTGCACGCCGCACCAGCTGGCCTGCTGGCTGGCGATCCGCGCACTGATGGACCTGACCGAGCGCACGGCGTTCGGCAGCCGCGAGATCGCCGACGAGATGGGGACCAGCGCCTACCCCCGAGTCACGGGCTGGCTGACCGACCTGGTCGCCCTGAATCTCCTCGAGATCGTCGGGTACGAGGAGGTCAAAGGTGGCAAGTTTGACCGTCCGATCTACCGAATCCCGTGGGAATCGATTTTAGACGCCTCGAATCGCGACGCGCAGGTGCATCTCGCCAAGCTCGGCACACGCAATTTGCGCAAGCCATCGGGACGCCATGAACTGCAAACCGAGATGGATCTCACCGTGATCGATCGATCACGGCAACCGTTATCAAAGGATCACGGCGACCGTGATCGATCGATCACAGACACCGTGATCGATCGATCACGGCAACCGTTATCAAAGGATCACGGCGACCGTGATCGATCGATCACGTTGGAAGGAAGGAAGGAAGGAAGGAAGGAAGGAGATCGCGCGCGCGCGAAAAAACAGCAGGCGGCCCTGGAGCTCCTGCCACCAAACACGGCTCCGCCGCCCCCGCCACCCGAGGGGGAGCTGCCGCTGCCCGCGCACCCGGTCGACCTCTGGCGCGACGCCTGCCCGCACCCGCGACCGCTCGATCTGCGCCAGCTGGCCGCCATGGCGCTGGCACACAACGAATCGACCGGCGGCCACGGCCTCTACTGGGTCGGCCGCGCGATTCTGGCGGTGGCGATCTCGCGCGACATCCGATCGGTCAAGGCGATCCGATCGACGCTCGATCGCTGGCGCGACACGGCCAGCTATGGCAGCGACACCCCGGCCTATGAACGAAGAAAGGCACGACAAAGCCATGAACAACAAGATACTGCGGATCGCCCCGAGCGACCTGCTGATGATCAGCGACCCCCCAAGCGCCCCCATGGTGGCGATGGGCGACGTGGTCGTGGATATGATCGGCCGCCGCGAGCTGCCAGCAGCGCCGCCCCGGTCGACTACGACGCCCTGCTCGCCCAGATCGAAGCCGCCGGCCCGCTTGACGACGACGACCTGCCGGTGTAGCGGCCACGGCACCCTGCTGGAGCGGCAGGCCACCGCGCGCGCCGATAGGTTAGTCATCCTGGACACCTTTGGCGATGGCGACGATGCGCCGGCGCTCATCCCCTGCGCCTGTGCGGCGGGCCAGGCGCGCGCGAAGAAATGGCGCAATCTGCCCGAGGAGGCCGACGACGTGCGCTTGACCAACGGCCGCATCCGCCGCGTGCCGGAGCAGGACGCCGCCCGTACCAAGATTCGGGCCTTTATCGTGCAGCCGCGCGGCTGGCTGACCCTGGCCGGCGGCTATGGCGTGGGCAAAACGATGCTGATCTACGCCGCGCTCAACCACCTGGCCGATCGGGGCATCTACGGCCGCTACGTGATGATGCCCGAGCTGCTCAACGAACTCAGGGACGCGATCGGCACCGAGCTATATGGCGAGCGGCTGCGGCGCCTGATTGCAGCGCCGATCCTGGCGGTCGATGAGCTGGACAAGATCCGCGATAGCCCGTTCGTCGATGATGTGCTGAACGCCATCTTCCTGGCGCGCTACCAGGGCCGGGCGCAGTACGGCACGATCATCGGCTACAACCTGGATGGCGCGGCGCGCATCCCCAGCTTCCTGGCCAGCCGCATCCGCGATGGGCGCTTTCACCTGGTCGAGATGGGCGGCGCCGATGTGCGGCCGATCGCCCACGAGCTCGACCCCTGGGACCGCGACGAGGTGGTGACATGATCGACCCCGCCACCGTCATCACCGCCGCCGCAGCGCTGTTCGCCGTGCCCGTCGCCGACCTGCGCAGCGGGCGCGGGCGCCGGGCCCGTATCACCCAGGCGCGCATCGCCATCACGGCGATCTTGCGCGACCACGGCTACACCGTGGTCGAGATCGGCCTGCTCTTAGGACGCGACCACACGACGGTGTGTTATTACACCGAGCGCTGTGGGCGCCTGGCCAGAGACGATCCGGCCTTTGCCGCTCGCCTCCGGGCGCTTCAGGCGGCGGTCGGCCACACGCCCGCCCCGCCGGCCGCGCCCACGCGGCAGCCGCTGGCCATCACGCCGCAGCTGCGGCTCTCGCTCTCGCTGTGGGGCGTGGCCACGCCCCAGGCGGCGTAGGGGGATGCCATGCCTGACACCGCACCACCCGGCCGCCCGAATCCGTTCGCGTGGCTGTGGGACGAGATCGCGCGGCGCTACGGCGCTGCCGCCGCCGCCGACCTCCACGCGGGCTTCCTGGATGTGTGCCGGGAGCGCCACGCAGCCATCCGCAACGCGCCACGGAACGACGATCAGGCCGCGCCGGACTGGCTCAAGCGGCAGCAGGAGGATTGGGATGCCCGACGCTGACGATCGTGCGCGCCGCTACATCCAGGCGCAGCTGCCGCTCGCGATCAGTCCGCTGCTCCGCGCGGCCTGGCCGTGTGGGCGGTGTTGTGGGGTGCTGACCGTGCGCCGGCGGCGCTTCGTCTGTGGCGACTGTGGGTACAGCGAGGCTATCTCAGAGGCGACCAAGGCGCGCTTGGCGGGCGCGGCCGAACTGCCCCTGTTTGAGGAGGGATCGACCGATGCCGGTCAAGGATAAAGCCGCCTACCCGCCCGACTGGGACGCCATCGCGCTGGCGGTCAAGGTCGCGGCCAACTGGATCTGCCAGAGCTGCGGCATGCAGTGCCGCGCGCCCGACGAGCCCTTCGACACACACAAGCGCACGATGAGCGTGGCCCACCTCAATCACGACCCGGCCGACTGCCGGCGGGAGAACCTGCGCGGCTGGTGCAGCGCTTGCCACCTGCGCTACGACGCCGCAATGCATGCCACGCACGCCGCCGCGACCCGCCGGCGGAAGCGCGTCGACAGCGGGCAACTGGAGCTGGAGCTATGAGCACTGTTGACGCCATCCTGAAGTATCCCGGTGCGAAGTGGCGCCTGGCCGACTGGCTGCAATCCCACGTGCCACAGTGCATGCGGGTCGTCGATGCGTACTGCGGCTCGGGCGCGTTCGCGCTTAATCTGTGGTATCGGCCGCGCCACCTGGTGCTGAACGATCGCGACTGCTATATCAATTTGTTTTTTCGCGCGCTGCGGGAGCGCCAGACAGATCTCATTCGCGCCGTTGCGTTCACGCCCTGGTCACGTGCCGAGTACCTGGCGGTGAGCGGCCCGGCGGGCGCGATCGTCGAGAGTGGCGACCTCGTTGAAGACGCGCGCCGCTTCCTGGTCGCCACCTGGCAGGCGCACGGGACGACGATCTGCACGCGCAATGGCTGGCGCCACAAAAGCCATAAAGCGACGGCGCGCCAGCTGGCCGACACCTACGAGACCTGGGCAGATCTTCCCGAACGCCTGGCCATTGCCGCAGCGCTCCTCAAAGACGCCGAGATCGAGTGTCTGCCCGCGCTCACCGTGATCGGTCGGTACGCAACCAAAGAGACGCTGATCTACGCCGACCCGCCCTACGTGCGCCACACCGACCACGGCCACCGGAAGAAGCTCTATCGCCACGAGATGACCGACGCCGATCACCTGGCCCTATGCGACGCACTGGATGCCCATCCCGGCCCGGTGCTGCTCTCGGGCTACCACAATGACCTGTACGCCGCGCGGCTCAGCCACTGGCAGACGCGCGAAATCGAAACGCAAGCGGAGAAAGGCAATACGCGCACCGAGGTGCTGTGGCTGAACGCCGCAGCAGCCGGCCAGCACCAGACGAGGTTTGTATGACCACTGACTTAATCGAACCTGCCGTTGCCACCACCGACCCGCCGGCCGCCACCCTGATCACCGCTATCCGCCCGGAGCACATCCGCATCGATGGCGGCACGCAGGCCCGCGCCGGGCTCGACCCGGCGGCCGTTGCGGAGTATGTCGAGGCGATGCGCGAGCTGTGTTCCGTCCAGAACGGCCTGGAGCGCATCCCGCCGATCGTGGTCTTTCACGATGGATCGGCCTACTGGCTGGCCGATGGCTTCCACCGTCTCGAGGCCTACACGCAGCTCCAAGCCCTGGAGCGCCCCGCGCCGCCAACGGCGATCCGGGCCGAGGTGCGCCAGGGCACGCGGCGCGACGCGGTACTCTACGCCGCCGGCGCCAATGCCGATCACGGCCTGAGGCGCACCAGGGCCGACAAGGAGCGCGCGGTGCTGGTGCTACTACAAGACGAGGAGTGGGGGCAGTGGAGTGACCGCGAGATCGCGCGGCGCTGCAAGGTCAGCCACGTGTTTGTGGCGTTGATCGCCGAGCGCCACGGGCTGAGCACTGGACGCGCGTCCAGTGCGCGCAAGACCGCCGATGGGCGCACGATGGACACCAGCGGCATTGCGGCGGCGAATCAGGCGCGTGGCGCAGTCAATCACGCCGATGGATTCCCCGCCCCTACTGCCATCCCGAACCCGCTGATCGTGCATGACACCTCCCTGCTCAATCGGGCTGCGGCGCAGAATGTGGCCATGAGCTACAGCGAGACGGGCAAGATTATCATGTTCGACTACGCGGGCCGCCGCTGGGCCTGTATCGCCTCGCTATCGAAGGCGGGGGCATTTCTCTCGGCTGAGGGCTGCGCGGTGGTGTCGCGTGCGGCCTACCCTGGTCAGGTGGCGGCCTGGACCAAGCACGGGCGCAACGGCCCTGGCACCCTCGCGCGGTATCGCAACGAGGAACTGGTCATCACCGACCAGCGGATTAAAATCCTGCCCGGCGTGCCGCCGATAGAGCCGCCGGCGCGTTCCTGCGAAGGCGGCTGCGGCGCTCCCTACGGCGCCCCAGGCTCGATGCAGATCGATGGCAAGCTGCTCTGCCCGCGTTGCGCCAGCGCCACGATGACGGCGCAGAGCGAGGCGCAGGCCCGCGATCGAAGCAACGCGAAAAACGCGCCGACGCCGGCCGAGTACGCCGCTGCGCAGGCACGGGCGCAGGCGATCGGGCTGACACTCAGCCGGGATGAGAAGGGCTACAGCCTGCTCGATGCTGGCCTGAACGGCGTCGCAAACGTCGCCAGCTGGATGTCGCTGTGCATCGAGTTGCACAAGCAGGAGCAGACCCATGCGGAGCTACAGCAGCGGGCGCCGGCCGCCGCTGCCCACCGGCTCACCGTCGCAGCCGAGCGGCAACTGGAGGCATGCGGCTGGACGATACGCCGCGCCGGCGCCGAGTACCGGCTGGCCAAGGGCGCCGACGCCTACGCCACCGATGCCGCCGGCGTGATCGCGCTGGCGGCACTCGCCGTCGAGCGGCCCGATGCCACACCCGACGAGCTGGCAGCGGCGGTCAGCGCGAGCGAGGATGGACCGCCGGCGGCAACGACTCAACCACGCGCCGGGGTCGGGGATTGGCCGTGCGACATCCCGCCCGATTTTGATGCCGTGCTGGCGCGCTTCCAAGCACTCGGCTGGCGCGTAACCAAGCCCGGCTTCTATCCCGACGATCGCTACGCCATGTACCCGCCCGCGCCGCATCCCGGTATCGGCAATGCCACCTGGCACGGTGTGCTGAGCCGGCTGGAGGCGATCGAGCAGCCGGCCGCCCCGATTGCGCCCGCCCTGCCCACGGCCCCCGCCGGCTGGACCATCTGGCGGAACGACGGCGACACCACGATCGGCATGCGCCACGCCTGCGGCCTGGCCCTCAGCGGCGACGACCCGGCCGCGCTGATTGCAGAGGCCACACAGCTGGCGCGCCCGCTGGCTGAGCTGACTGACCACGCCTGGCGCGTGATCTACGTCCCGGACTGCCCGGCGGGCCTCCACGCCTACACGGCGATCCATGACGAGTTCGAGGCGATCGCGGCGTCTGACCTCGCCCACCTGGCGCTGCTCGCCTGGCGCGCGCGGCTCTACGAAGATGACCTACCCGATGCGCCCGACGACCTGATCGACGCGCTGTGGCTGGCGGGCTACGACTGGAGCGGCGCGAACTGGCTGCGCGATGGAGAGATCCTGCCGGGCGACATGTCACTGAACGAGCTGGGCTATCTCGCCGGGCTGGATGCGGCGCGCGCGGCGCCGGTGTGCGCGTGCGGCAACCTGAGCGTGGGTCGCCACAACATCGGCGGGACATTAGCCGATCGCTGTCGGGCCTGCGCGGCGCGAGAAGAGGAGCACGACCTGCGCGAGCAGCTGGGCGCGCAGTACCACACGCCGATCGTCAACGATGACGGGGTATGGCACTACATCGTCTGGGCGGACGGCACAACGGGCAACTACACCTACGACGAGGCGCTCGCCATGTACCACTCGTTGGCGATGACCTTGCGGCGCTTCGCGAGCGGCACGCCCACGCCGCGCGAGGCGGCGGCGGCCTGGCTGGGCCAGATGTCGGCCACGCTTCAGCGGGCGCCGGCCAGCACGATGTTTCGCTATGACGAGATGCAGCAGGCGGCGCAGCATGTGGCCGTGCTCCTGGCGGCGACGCCAGCCCCCTACGCGCCCATGCCGGCCGAGCTGAGCGAGCACGGCCTACCGCCGACGCTGGCGGAGCTGGAGGCCGACCCGCTGGCGGCGATCGCCTCGATGCTGGACACCGCCGAGGGCCAGGTCGCGCGGGGCCACACTGGCATAACCCCGCGCAGCCTGCTGGCCGACTGCCGGCGCCGGCTCGACCTTCTCGCCGACGACACGACGATCCCGACCGACGCCTACGAGGATCTGGCGCGGCGGATCGGCGACGCGCAGGCGCGGCTGGCGGAAGCGATGGAGGTGGCGGGGTGACGCTCACCGCCCGTTGTGTGCGACGACCGCGCAAGCGCTGGCAGTGCGACTGGTGCAGCCGCCCGATCACTGGCGCGCATATCTATCTGTATGGCGCGGCCGACTCCACCGATCGCCCGTCTGCGATGCGTCTCCATGCAGGCTGCTGCCCAAACCTGGAAGGCGACCCCAAGATCGCGGCGGCGCTGAAACAGAGTGAGGAAAGACCATGAGCGCACCTGTCATCATCTACGATGGCCCGGATACATGCACCCGCTGCCTGGGCTGGAAGCGCATCGCCTCATCGGAGGACGGCGAGTCCTGGAAGTATTGGGCCGAGCTGCCCCCGCCGGCGAATCTCGCGGTGCAGCTGGGCGTGGTTGTCCCGCTGCTCTGCCCAGACTGCGGCGGGACGGGGCAGGCGGGCACGCCCGGCCGCACCAGCGCGCAGGCGATTCAGGCGGCGGCGATCGAGCGACTACGGGAGATCAATCCAGATCACCCGTGGCTGAAGGAGGAGAATGAACATGAGCAACGAAGGAATCGAACCCGACCCGCGCGACCCGACCTACTGGCGCGAGCGGGCGGAGCAGGCCGAGGCCGCGTGCGCCGAGCTGGCGCGGCGGCTGACCGCCCAGATCGCGACGACGGAGCAGGCCGAGACTGAGCGGGCGCTGGAGCACGATATGGCGGTGCTCTTTCAGGCGAAGTACGACGACGCGCGGGCCGAGCTGACCGCCGGGCACATCCGCATCGACACGCTGGAGGCGATCATTCGCGGGGCGGGTGAGCAGCTGGGCCAGGGCGACATCCCGCTGCGCGACGGGATCGCGCAGCTGCGGACCATGATCCGAGACGCGCAGCGCCAGCAGGCGGCCGTGCAGGCTGAGCTGGCGGCGGGGCGGGCACTGGCGACGCTGGTGCGGGAGTCGATGCCGCAGCTTGCCGTTGGGGAGGTGCGCGCCTGGAAGGCGGTCGATGCGGCGCTGGAGCAGTGGGAACGGTTTGGGAAGGAAGCACAGCCCTCGACGACACCGGAGCAGGCCGGCGAACAGATGCAGCGGGCCATGGCGATCGTGAGGCGCGTCCAGAACTGGCGACCAGGTGAGGAGGAACCACATGCCTGAGCTGACCATCCCCGCGCAGGCCATGCAGCTGCTGCGCGACGACTACGTGCGCTGCCTGGACCTGGACTTCGCCGCGTTCGTTGAACGCCACAGTCGCGGCGGCCTCATCGTCGTGCAGCCGCTGCGCAAGAGCGGCGCGCCCGAGTCGACCTGGCTGCTCATTCCAGCCGCCCGCTGGGCGACGATCGCCGCCGATGTAGCCGGGATCATAGCCGAGCTGGCGGCGGCGCGCGAGCGAGGGGCGGATGGCGGGATACTATGACGCGGCACTCATCCGGGCGATCGCGCAGTCCGATCGCCCGCTCCGCCACCGCGATCTGGCGGCACTCCTCGCGCCTGGCGACATGGCGGCGTGGAGCCAGATCGGCATGGCGCTGACGCACCTCTCCCGAGAAGGGCGGATCGACCGCGAGAAGATCGATGGGCGCTATTGGCACTATCGACCGAGAAGGAGCATACACATGCGCATTACCCAAGTCACCGTCTCGTATGGTGAGACCGTCGGATTGCCCGAATACAGCAACGTGAAGCCGCTGCTCACGCTGACCGCCACCGTCAACGATGGCGACGACCCCGCCGCGATCGAGGCCGATCTTTGGCAGCAGTGCCGCGCCGCCGTCCAGGCGCAGGCCGATGCGACCTTGGAGCAGAACGATCGCCCGGCGAAGTATGACCCGGCACCGCGCTACCAGGTGCTGATGACCTACTGGGATCGCTGGGGCCATCCGAAGGGCACACCCGAGCCGCCCAAGCTGGTCGTCATCCTGCCCACCGCAATCGACCTGAAGGAAGTCGGTGGCCAGCGGCTGATCAACTGCGGCAATGTCAGCGATAGCCGCAAGCTGCGCTATGCCCACGCAATGAAAGTCGCCCAGCAGGCGGCGGCGGAACACGAGGCCACCCTGCTCGACTGTTCGGATGGCGATCTCGGCCGGCTGGAGGCCGCGCTCCCCACGCCGACGATCGAGCAGCAGGCCGATGCGGCGATGGACGCGATCGAGCAGGAGCGGGAAGAGGCGGAGCTGCGGGCGATGGACGACGGGCCAGGTAACGCACTGTAGGAGATGGGGCGGGGTGCGGCGGGCCGCTGACACCGACTCGCCGCCGGCGCTGGAGTCTCGAGCGCCACCCCGCGTGGCGCAATGATAGCACAAGGAGTCAGAAACGTGAATCGGAAACTCCTCATCGCCGCGACGATCGCGACCGGCCTGGCGCTCATCGCGCTGCTGGGCTACTCGATCGAGCGCACCCAATGGCTGTTTAGCCTGTTTGAGACCTGGGCGCCCGCCGCCTGGGCCGCCGCGATCGTGGTCGAGCTCGCCGCCGTCGCGCTGCTCATCGGCGCCGGGGCGCTCAGTGCCCTGGACCTCCAGGCCCGCGCCTGGGCCAACCGCGCGCTCGTGGCGGTGCTCAGTGTGCAGGCGCTGGCCAACCTCACCGCCGGCTACCTGCGCGGTGGCCGGCAGGCGCTCCTCCTGTTCGGCGCGAGTGATGTGCCGCTGCCGTGGCTGGGGGTCGACGCGCGCTATGCGGTCGCGGCGGCGCTCTGGTTCGCGGTCAACCTGGCCGTGCCGGGGCTGATCTTGTGTCTCTCGAAGCTAGCCGAGCGCCTGATCGCGGCGGCCGGCACGGCGGTGGATCTGCCGCTCCGCGATCAAGTCGCGAGCCTCCGCGAACAAACCGCGAACGATCGGGCGTTGCTCGCGAGCACGACGTCCGATCTGGCCCTGGCTCGCGAATCGGAGGCGAGCGCTCGCGAACGGCTCACACTGATCGAGCAACAGGCCGCGAACGGATCGGCCGACGCCGCGAGTCTGCGCGAACAGGCCGCGAATCAGGAGCAAGCGATCGTGCGGCTTCGCGAGCAGCTCAGCGAGGCCCGCGAACAGCTCCATATCAAGACCACGATCGCCGCGAGCGAGCACGATGAGGCCGCGAATCTGCGAGCAACCGTCGCGAACGCGAAGGCTGGGCTCGCGAATCGGGAGCAGGAGATCGTGCAGCTTCGCGAGTCGTTGGCCGAGGCTCGCGAACAGATCATGGTGTTCGGCGACACGCCGCCGACCCACGCGCGAGTCGTGGCCCATGTGCGCGAACAACTCGCGCGTGGGCGGTCGCTCCTCGACATCGCCCGCGAGCTGGGCTTTAGCGAGTCGACCGTGCGCGGGTGGCTGAAACCCGCGACGAATGGCCATCTGATCGAGGATCGGTAGGAAGTCGGAGCGCCGGTCGCTGCTTGCACAACGACCGGCGCGGTGCTCACATTGGAAGCTCTTAGGGACGCAATGCGAGCGTGGGATTGTACCACGGCTCGCGCACGCGAAAGGATGTGCGCAATGTCATCCCGCTATCTGGATATGATGCGCCGGCAGGGGCGGCGCGCGTCTGGCTTTGAGTTCACCGCCAAGACCGGCCTTATCCTCATCGCGCTCATCGGCATGGGCGCCAGCGCGGTCTACTGGTGGCGTGTGCAGAGCCAGCTCACCGACGATCGCCTGATCGCCGCAGCCTTCACCGCGATCCTGGTGCTGGCGCCGCCGAGTCTGACCTCGTTCCTCATCCCGTGGTCGCCGGCGGGGATGTTGCTCCAGAAGGTCAACGCGCGCACCTGGGGCTACGGGGTCATCATCGGCTGTGCGCTATTCCTATTCTACTACTCGTTTCGCATTCAGACGAGCTGGTGGCAGGCGCAGCCGGTGGTGGCCGACAGCAACCTGGTCTACCAGCAGGTGCTGATCGGGATCATCGGCTTCATTATCATCCCGGCGCTGCTCTGGACGCCGGTCACGCCCGATCAGCTCATCGAGCAGGTGCGCCAGGCCCACCTGGTCAAGCGCTACGAGCTGCAAGCCCAGGCCGACATCGCGATCTTGCGCGCGACCCTGCTGCGCGCCCAGGAGAAGGCCCTGCTCGGCTTTGCGAACCTGACGATCGAGGAGCGCGAGGAGCTGGCCGGTGTCATGCACGGCCTGGTCACGGGTATCGATCGCACGCTGCGCGAGGTGGGTGAGAGCGTGCAGCGGGTGAGCGGTGCCATGATGCCCTTCGAGGCGCTGGCCGATAACGATGATGTCCAGGAGATCCTGGAGTACATCGGCGAGAGCCTGACCCAGACCAGTCTGCCGGCGGCAGAGACCGATCAGCGCATCAGCCTACGCGATCTGGGCATCGCCGATCGTTCTGTCGAGTCGCGCGACCGGACGGAGGCCGCGCCAATCCGCATGCCGCGTGCGGCCGGCCCAGTCGATACCATGGTGGAGATGGCCGCACCGTCGATCGCAGCAGGACGCACAACGAACGCGGCCGCGAACGCCGATGAGGCCGCGAATGCGCGTATTCGCACGAATGCGTACGAAGCCGCGGACCCGGCCGCGAACGAGCTGAACACGCTCCAGGTCGCACGCTGCGAGCTGGGCACGACCGGATGGAAGCGCGCCCGCCTGATGGCGGCGGCGGGCATCGGCTCGACGCAGGCCAGCGACCTGATCAAAGTGTGGCGCGCGACCGGCATCATTGTCGACATAACTGACGAGCCGCATACCTATCGCTTTGTGGAGGTGCGCTGATGCAGATCACACAGGAGGATCGCGACGAACGCGGTCGAATCATGATCGAGGCTGAGCGGCGCGCGGCCGCCCAGCAGGAGCCGCCGCCGGCCCGCGCGCGGACCTGGAGCAACCGGCGGAGCGCGCCCGCCGCCGTCCCGCCAGCAGATGCGCAGCCGCGCACCGACCGGCGCCTGGTCGCCGGCATCGTCGGCGCCCTGGTGGTGGTGCTGGCCGTGATTGGCGCAATCTCGTTCCTGCCATCGCCGACCACCCGGCGGCCGCCCGCGACCAACGCCGCGCCGGCCGTCGTCCCACCCACGGCCGCACCGGCCGCGACGATCGCCCCCAGCGCCACGCCCGCGCCACCTACCGCCACAGCGGAGCCGCCGACCCAGACGCCGGTGGTGGTGTATGTCGAGACCGCCTGCTACAGCGTCACGCAGGACGTATACAGCCCGACGACACGCGCCGTGATCGGCGTGGTCACCGGCACCAGTTGTGAGAGCCAAGAGGCCGCCCAGGCCAACGCCGATACGCTGGCAGCGGAGATGAAGGAGGGGAAGTGAACGCAGAGGTCATTCTAAGGCAGGGCCGCTACTTCCTGATAGTGAACGGTGTGTATGTGGCAATGGAGTCCGACCTGGTGCCGGTGCGCGACCCTGCCATAGCCGATCGGCGCTGGACAGAGGCCGCGCTGCGCCAGGCGGCTGAGTTTATCAATAGCGGGCGTTGGACCAGTGCCAACGCCCGGTGGATTGGAGAGGAGCCTACCCCATGAAATACCTGCTAATCATCATCGCCGCCGTGCTCCTGTCGAGCGCGGCCCCGTCCCCGTCCGCACTGCCGCGCGCCGTCGTCCACGTCCCGCCCCGCGCGGCCGTCGTCGTGCCGCGCCAGCCGGCGCCCACGCCGGCCGTCACGATCGCGGGGACGGTCGATGGCTTCACCAGCGGCGGATCGCCCGCCCCGATCGGCGCGTACACCGCCTACGGGGCCACGCTGGCCGAGGCCACAATCAACGCGCAGGCCCTGGAGGCAGACGTCCGCGCGCGGGCGACCGCGCAGGCGGTGCGGCCGTGAGCACGCTCCGGGCACTGTTCGATGGCGCAGCACTCGCGCTGCTGGCGTGGCTACTCATCGAGATCCTGCGCGAGCGGCGTGACACGCGCCGGCGACAGCAGCGGCAGGATATGGCCGAACGCCAACGCCACCAGGCGCTGCCACCCGTGCCGCCGCAGGCCTGGACCAAGGGACAGCCGCAGAACTGGAGGAACAACTAGTGCCCACGACGTTCAACACGATCGCCAACGTCCCAACCGTCGTCACGTTCGGCCCAACCTCGCGCTGCCTGACCTGCGGCCAGTCGGTCGCGGGCCTGCGCGTGGGCGGGGTCATGCGCGACGCGTTCCAGGTCATCGACGGCGTCATGCATCGCCGGTTCGATGCCGCCATTCGGTATTGCGGGTGTGTCACGCCGTCGTTTTGGCAGCCGGACGACGACTGGCCCGACAGCCGCGAAACCATCCGCGCGGCGCTGCGCGACCACTACCTGACCCAGGCCTACGACCAGGAGCAAGCCGGCGCGCCGGCGCTGGCCGCAGCCCTCCGCCAGCAGGCGCACCTGTACGACACGGTCAGTGATATGGCGCTCCTCAGCGCCTACGCCACCCACCTGGCCTTTCAGGCGTCACTCGTCACCCCCTAATCCTCCCCACGCACAACGCCCCAGGTCTCAGATCGAGGCCTGGGGCGTTCGCCTCCCCCGACCATGTAACTGAATAAGGAGCCCCCATGCCCCGTCGCATCCTCATCCCGCTGGCCGCAGGCCTGCTGGCCGCCGCGCTGTGCCTGGCAGTCCTCTGGCCGCTGGGCCACGCCGCGGATCTGACCTGGCCGCTGCGTGGCGCGCGGCAGCTGCTCGCGGGTCACAACTCCTACGCCGATCCGGCGCTCGGCCCCGGTCGCGACTACCCCGCCGATGCCCCGCTCTATTATCCCCTGCCCGCGCTGCTGCTCGTGCTCCCCCTCACCCCACTGCCGGACCCGATCGCCGCTGCTCTCTTTATCGGCCTCTCCGTCGCGCTGCTCACCTATGCCCACCGCACCCACCCGGCCCTGCTGGGCATGCTCTTGTCCGCGCCGCTGTGGGTCGCGGTCGTGTATGGGCAGTGGTCGCCGCTGCTGACCGCCGCTGCCGGCCTGCCCTGGCTCGGCTGCATCTTAGCCGCCAAGCCGTCGATCGGCGCCGCGCTGTGGCTCGCACGGCCCGCCCGGCGGGCGCTGCTGGCCGGCGCGGGCATTGTCCTGATCAGCCTGCTCGTGTGGCCGCAGTGGCCGCTCGCGTGGCTAACGAACGTCGGCGCCGGGCGCCACACCGCCCCGATCCTGACCCTGCCGCTCCTGGCGCTCGGGCTGCTCCGCTGGAAGGACGATCGCGCGCGGCTCATCCTGCTGCTCAGTCTCGCGCCGCAGTTCGCCGGCAGCTCCTACGACCATCTGCCGCTCTGGCTGGCGATGCGCACGCCGCGCCAGGCGCTTGCGCTGGCCGTGGCGAGCTGGACCGGCGTGGTGCTGGATGCGGCGCTCGGGTGGGAGTGGGCGCTGGTCGTGAGCACGTATGGGGTCGCGCTGGCGATTGTGTGGTGGGATAAAGACCAGGGATCTGATCGGCAAAACCGGATAGAAGATCGTGTAACAAATGCTTGACTAATCAGATAAGTATCTGATATACTACGTGCATAAGAAATGGCGATGCTCCACTGGCCTAGGAACCGCAAAGCATCGCCACCGTCGCGGCCGAGGCCGCTCTGCGCAGTATAGCGCAAGGAGCATTTCCATGGCAAGCATCGAGTATGTCAGCGGGCAGGAGAGCCACACCAGTAACTGGGGCAAGATGTATGTGAAGGGGCTGGAGAAGCTGGTGGTGCGCGAAGATCACGCGCGCAACGGCCATGACAATCACCACAGCTATCAGTGCTATGTCGGCAATGACGTGCCGAGCGGGACCGTCTTCACGATCTTCTACCAGGACGGAAACAAGCGCGGGACGGAGAGCTGGGATTACCTGCTCTGCGTTGCCGACGACCAGCAACCGGAGCAGGAGATCGTCTACGGCTACACCGATACCTTCGTGCGCGGCCAGTTCCGAGTCATCGTGAAGGCCACGGGCAAGGTCAAGGCGCCGCGCCTGATGGGTTGGTGGGATGCGCGTCCGAGCAGCGTCAGCCCGCTGGCCTATGCTGAGCACTGTGCGGCCTGGATCGACAAGCGCGGCGTCGCCACACTGCCGGCGATGTAGGCGACAACGTGGCGGCGCCGAGCGCTACCCCGGCGCCGCCAGGAGAGACGAAGATGTTGTACCTGTTCGACCTTGACGGCACGCTCATCAGCGGCTACATGGACAATCCCGATCGCGACTACCACACCTGGCAGCCGCTGCCGGGGCGGGGGCGAAAGCTTGCGGAGCTGCGCCACGCCGGCCATAGTGTCGGCGTCATCACCAACCAGGGCGGCGTGGCGTTTGGCCTTGTGACCGAGGCCGATTGGGAGCGCAAGATCGCCGATGTGTGCTACCGGCTGCGGCTCGATTGGGAGAGCGTCTTTGTCTGTTTCGCGGACGCGCGCGGCAAAGCGCCCTACAACGACCCCGCAGCCGCCGCGCGCCGGAAGCCGAGCGGCGCCATGATCCGCGAGGCCATGGCGCGCTACGCCTATGCAGCAGCCGACACGCTCTCTGTCGGCGACCGGCCAGAAGACGAGCAGGCCGCGCGCGATGCCGGGGTGGCGTTCCAATGGGCCGATGACTTTTTCAGGAGCTGATCATGCCACAACAACGCCTCGATATCGACTTCGGCCCCTTGCTCGATCTGATCGAGCAGGAGGCCGTCGCGCAGGGCCTCTCGCGTGGGGCGATGGTCCGCCAGCTGGTGCAGGATGGTCTGGCCGCGCGCGCCACCCTCAAGGCTGCAACCTGCCAGGCCGTGCTCAATCTGGCCAGCGCGGTGGAACCTGACGAGCGCTACGACCCGGCCGACGACCCGCGCGAGCCGCAGGCGGCGGCGCTACTCGCGGCGCTGCTGGGCAGCCAGCCCGCGGCCGAGGGCATTGCCGAGGCGCTGACGGTGCTCTGGAATCGCTGGTATCTGAAACAGGAGGCGTGATTATGGCCGCTGACAGCCCCCTGCGCGCTACCCTGCTGACCATGCTCGGCCGGCGCCCGACGCCCGCGCAGCGCCGCACCATCGCCACTGAGCTACGCCAGCTTGCTGATGAGCAGGAGCAGATCGCCGCAGCCGAGCAGCGCCAGCTGGCCCGGCCCGGCGCTGAACGTGCCACGCCCCGGAAGCGCCAGGCCGGACCCGGCCGCGCGCCATCCATGTTCGTGCGAATCGTGTACGAGCCGTGGGGCAAGGACGGACGCGACCGGCTGCGGATCTACGTCGGGCGCGGCCTCTGGTATGCGCTGGGCAGCCCCCTGCGCCTGGATGTGCAGCGCCTGGCCGGCCGGATCGAGCTGCGGCCGGCGACGGGCGACGCAGGCTATGCGGTCATGGTCGGCAAAGCCATGCCGCGCTTCTTCGCCGACGGGGCGCGCGACTTGCTGGGCGACCTCATGGACGGGCGCTATGCGGGCGAGGTGCGCGGCGGGGCGATCGTCGTGGGTGAGCCGATGGAATAGACGCGCATCAAACAGCCCCGGATCTCCTCGCGAGATCCGGGGCTGTTTTTTGATTCCCGCCGCCCTACCCCGCCAGGCCGTGCTCGATCCACGGCAGCAGCGTCTGGCAGCTGTTGATACGATAGTTCATCACGATCACGACGTCCGCGCCATCGATGTCGAGGCCCCACGGCCCGTACTTCCCCTGCTCTTTGGCAGGATCGGCGCCGTGGCTGCGCAGCCATGCGGCGGTGTCGGCGCTTTTCCAGCGGCGGAGCTCATGCACCACGCCCGCGCGATCGATCTTTTTGAGGATGTAGCACTGCGCGGCGGTGTTGAGGTGCATGATGCCGTCGCGATCGTATGCGCCCGGCGTGAACATGAAGAGGATGAACGTGCCCGCCGGGCTGCTGGCCACCTCCGGGTGGTCACAGTGCCCGATCTCGGGGTGGATATAGGACAGCCCGGCGGGCAGCGCGGTCATGGCGGTCATGGCGTCGCATCCTCCGCTGGCGCGGACATGCCGTTGATCTCGGCGACGAGCGTGGCCTCGCGCGCACGGTAGCGCTTGAGGATGCGCAGCGTCCGAATCAGTTCCTGCTTGCGCGGCTCGACCTGCTTCGTGTCGTCGCCGATCTCGCGCATGATCTCGATCAGCTCCTGGAGGCTCTCCTTCTGCTCCATCAGGCTGATGATCTGATTCTGGATGCCGACGAGTCGATGCGTCGCCGGCAGCGTGTCGGGGACGGCCTGGACCTGGGGTGTGGGTGTGGTCATATGGGATGCTCCTTAGAGCAGCTTGGCCAGGTTGGTGGCATGGCCGGTGTCGAAAATCCGTAGCTTGATCTCGTCCGTCGTCGCGAATACGACCGCCCCTACGTCCGTCGCCAGGATGCCGGCGTTCGATCCTTCGCCGTCGTCCAGGTTGGTGCCATAGTCCAGCGCGTTCCACTCGTCCTGCATGGCCCGCAACGCGTGGTAGCCGTCCCAGATCTGCTTGTTGGCCGCGCGCGCCGCCGTGATGAAGTCTTGCTCTCGTGACATGATCCATGCCTCCGCTTCTGTCAGCCCGGTGTGTTTCACCAGGCCATCAAAGAAAATCCAGGTGCTGTCGCTCGATTGGTACACGCTCATCTGCATGCCTCTATGGCTGGATGGCGAGCTGCTGGGCCGCGCCCGAGCTAAACAGCGCCATCAGTTGTGTTTTGCCCGCGCCGTTATCGACCGCGTAGATAATCACGTCATTGGCTGCGGGCGCGGTCGGCGCGGTGATCTCGCTGATTTTTACCCAACCGTCGACCGACATAAAGAACCGCAGTGTGGGTGTAGAGCTCGCTGCCGGGAACGAGTGGAAGCCGAGGCCGGTCGCGGTCATCAGCAGGGTGCTGCCAACCCGCGCGTTGAGCTGCTGCCAGGCCGTGCCATCGAACTGGCGGTTGGCTGAGAAGAAGAATGAGGTTGCGGCACCGGTGTCGAGTGACTGAAACGAGCCCACGTCGGTGGTGCCATCGCCGAACCGCAGCCCGTAGCCGGTCGAGCCGCTGGTGTTAAAAATACGGGTCAGCTGCTTCGCGTCCAGCGTCGCCGTGATCGTCCGATTTGCGGTGTAGGTCTGCGCCGTGCCCAAGAGCGCCACCGTCCCGGTCGCGGGCACGGTCAGCGTGAACCCGCCGAAGACCGGCGTGGCGCCGGCGGCCTTGAAGTTCCCCGCGATTTCCAGATCGCCCGCGCCCGTGAGTCCACTCGCGGTCAGGCCCACCCACAGCGCCCCACCCGGATTGAGTCGCATCTTCTCCGCGGCGACGGTCGCGTTGGTGGTCGCGAACGTAAGCGCCGAGCTAAAGCCGGCGGCGGTCGCCACCGTCCAGAGCGCCCGAATGCTGCCACCGCGCCGGTACGTGTGGCCGTCGTCGTGCATCTCGAAGATGAGCGTGGCGCCGAAGCTGGCGGCCGTCGCCCCCGAGGTGCCATGGCGCAGGCTCATGGCGATGGCCTGATTGGTCGTGCCGGTGTCGTTGACTGAGCTGATGATCGGCGTGCCCGTGACGGATGTCGCGCTCAGCGCCGTGGCGCTATTCGATTCGGCCAGAATCGCCGTATGGTTCATACCCGACGCGGCCGACCCGAAATAGGAGGTGATCAGCGCGTCACCCGCGAGCCAGGGCACATACAGCCCGTTGGCGACCGACCCCAGGGCCGCGCGAATCCCGAATGGGTTGAGCAGCGCCGGGATATCATTGGCCGCCAGCACGCTGACCGTAAACACGCCGCCGGCGCTATCTTGACGGACCATCTGATTGGTCCCGCCCGTCGCGCTCAGATTCGCGCCGGTCCCGCCGTTGACGAGCGCCAGGATGCCGGTGACGGCGGTGCTGGCCGCCAGGTTGACCGGGTTGAACTCGGGCAGCCCCGTGCCGTTGTTGAACTGGAGCGTTGCGCCCGTGTTCGAACTGCCAGTGATGAATTGAAAGTCCACATCACTGGCCGTCGCGGCGTTGAGCGCGCTCACCGTGATCGCCGCGCCGGTCGTTGCTTGGCGCAGCACGCCCGGCCCGGTCGCCGCCAGGCTGGCGTTGAGCCCACCGCGCGCGAGCGTCAGGATACCCGTCACGGCGGCGGCGGCCGACAAATTGACCGCGCCCCAGAGCGGATCGGTGCCGTCCGTAATCAGCACCTGGTTCGCCGTGCCCACCGCCAGGCGCGCCGGCACGGTCGCGTTGCGGTAGACCAGATCCCCGCGCGTGGTCAGCGGCGCCAGGGCCGCGTAGGCGGCGTTGGCCGCCGTCTGCCCGGTCCCGCCGTTGGCGATCGGCAGCGCGCCGGTGATCGCGTTTGCGTTGGCGAGGTCGACCGCGCCGAACGCGGCGGCACTCGCGCCGGTCGCGCGCAGCACCTGCCCGGTCGTGAGCCCGCTGTAGGTCAGGTCGCTGGCCAGGAGTGGCGACCAGGACGGGTCGGTGCCATCACTGCGCAGGTAGCGCCCGCTTGCGCCGATGGCCAGCCGGACATGCGTCGAGGCGTCGCGGGTCAGAATGTCGCCGCGCGTGGTGAGCGGGCTGGTGAACGAGCCCGCCGCGCTGGGCTTCCACGTGCCGCCCCCGCTCGCGTCCCAGGTGATAACATCGCCGCTGCTGGGCGCGGTCGCGGCCAGCGCGCGGCCTTGCAGCAGCAGCGCGTTGCCGTCGTAGTGGTGGACGTGGTTGCTGCGGCTGACGTCGTCGTTGTCGCCGGGGTCGGCCGCGCCGGTGGTGACATCCTCGGGGTCGTCGTCGGAGAGCGTGACGGCGCCGGGCGATCCGCCGCCCCCGCCAGCTGGGGGCAGGTTGCGCGGCGGCAGGCTGCCGTAGGCCTGCGTGCCCAGGTTGACCCGCGCCTCTTTCTCGAAGCGCTTGAGTCGCGCCTCGATCTGTGCCCAGAGCGCCTCAAACGCGGGGCCATAGCTCATAGCGGCACCCCCGGCTGCTCGATGATGTCATACGGCTGGTCGTACAAAACCGAGAGGGCCTGCATGCCCGCGATCGGCATCGCAATATCAGCGAACGCGACGCCGTTGTAGGCGGTGAAGCGCCAGTCGCCGCTGCCGTTCTCGCCCCACCCCACGGCCAGGCGCCGCGTGACCCGCCCCACGCGGACGTGGTAGGGCTTGGGGGTGAGATGCTGCGGCGGGCCGACCAGCAGGGTCAAGAGCGCGGTCGCGTCGCCGACGTAGTACCCCGCCCCGTCCCCGTTGTCATCACTGGCCACAATCACGCGCCCATCGCTCATGAGCTGGGTCCAGCGGAAGATACCGTCGACGGTCGCGCCCACCTCCGGGTCGACCCCCGGCGCGTCCGCATAGTTGCTGCCGTAGAAGATGCCCTGGGTTGAGCCTTCGAACGTGCCCGTGATGATGAAGCCGCGACTGTCGTTTGCCACATCCAGCGGCCCAAACGGCTGCGCGAACGGCGCGACCAGCGAGAACGGCCCGAGCGAGAGCCCGCCGCTCGGCTCGACAATCGCGACACCGCCGGTCGTGCCGCTGCCGGGGGCATCGGTCTGCGCGGTAATCCACTGGCCGTTCCGCGCACCCACCACCCAGGTCAGGTGCGCGTAGTCGCTTGTGTAGGTGGCGCCGGTGGAGGTGGCGCCACTGCCAAACCAGATGACGCCCGCGCCCATCCCCGAATGGCCGGTCAGCGCCCAGGTGCCGCTCTGCTCCTGCCAGGCCAGCGCGTTCAGGTCGTAGTTGTCGTCCATGGAGACCGCGCCCGCCGGCTTGGGGATGGTGATCGCGGTCCAGGTCTGCCCGGCGTCCTCCGAGATCCAGAGCGGGTCAAACGTTGGGGACACCACGTTGTGCGGCCCGCGGTCGCCGGTGGCCACGCCGATCGATGGTGGGAAGCCCAGCAGCAGCCAGCGCAGCGGGTTCGCGGGGTGGACCTTGAGCGAGGTCCACTTCCAGCCCGATTCGGGCAGCGGCCCCGAGCTCCACACGCCGTCCTGATACCGGTGCCAGGTGTCTTTCGCGGGGTCGCTCTCGGCGAAGGGGGCAAACACGAAATCCACTAAGACCACGGGCAGGCGCGCCGGGCCATAGCCGATGCCGTAGCAGATATCCGTGCCGGTGCGATGCACAAACCAGGGGGCGGCCACGTCGGGAATCCACTTCACCGCGCCGTTATCACCCGTGCCGTCGCCCACCGCCGCGTAGATCACGCCGTCGATCGAGCCACTACGGATCATGTGGTTGCCCTGGGCGGGCAGCACGTCGGTGTGGGCGGTCAGCGCGGCGAAGGTGCTATCGGTGGTATACAGGTTTGCCGCGTCATCCGTTGCGTAGAGCGCCTGCACGCGCCAGCCGAAGGTGATCCCCCGGATGTGGGTGACGCCCCCTGGCACGGTGGGCAGTGTGCCGGTCTCAGCATACAGCGGCGGTGTTGAGTTGAGGCCGCTGGCCAGGTTGGTATCGAAGCCGGCGGCCATCCGCCAGGCGACATCAAACGTGTGGAGCAGGGTCCATGTGCCGCCGCCGTCTTCGCTCGCATAGTAGCCCGCGCCCGCCGTCGCCCGGAGGCTGCCCAGCGCGCCGACCGCCTCGCGGATCTCCTGGACCGGCCCATCGGGGATGGTCCCGGCCAGGGTCCAGACCACGGCGGGCGTGGTCGAGTCGATGACGCCGCTGTAGACCTTGCCATCGTCAAAGGCCGCCCAGCCGCGTGTCGAGTCGAGCTCGTGAATCCAGACGGCGGTGCAGGCCACCGCGCCGTGCGGCGCGCCGGTGTCGATCGGGTCGGTCTCCAGGTCGTCAATGGTGATGTAGATATGCCCATCGGAGGCACCGAAGATGGTCCCCCAGGGTGCGGCGAACGGCGGCGTGCAGGTCGGCCCGGCCGCGACCGCGAACTCATTCCAGGTCGCCTCGCCGTCCGCTGATGCTTTCAGCAGGCCGTCGACCGCCAGGTACAGCGGCTCGATCGGCATACTACTCGCGACGATCGGGATCGTGCGCGTCAGCACGTTGGTCGCACCGCCCCCATCCGTCACGGTCAGCGTGATGGTCACGGATGTGGCCGCGCCGCTGATCACCGCGCGGATAATTGGATCGGTGCCGCTGGAGGGATCGACCGTCCCGGCATCCACCGCGATCGTCCAGGCATACGTCAGCGTGTCGCCGTCGGGGTCGCTACTGGCCGAACCATCGGCGATGACCACGATCCGCGACTCGATCGCCATGCCGGTGTCTTCCGACTCCTGGAAGACTTTCGCGTCGAAGGCGGCCAGCGGCGGCTGATTGGTCTCGGTCGGCACGATGTTGCCGCCGAGCGTGGTGAAGGTTGTGGTTGCCGTGGGCGGGCTGGCCGTCACGTGGTGCTGCACCTGGTCGACCACGAAGCGCGATCCGCTCCCGACCTCCAGCACGTCATGGATAATCTTCACAATACTCAGCGGCTGGATGCGCGGGTTGAAGGGGACCGTGACGCGAAACACTTCTGGGCGCCGGTTCTTGTCGCCGACGATCCGCGCCGCGACCTCGCGGGCCTTGGCGTCGTCCTCGATCAGGTCGTCCTGTAATTCTTCTGTCACATAGCGCGGTGGGTCCGGGATAAACGGATTATCCGCCTGCGCCTCGGCCACACCAGGCCCACCGATCAGCAGGCCCTCGAAGGTCAGGCCGGTGACGACCGCGCGGTTGACAATGCCCTCAGTGCGGCGCTGCCGCTCGCAGGAGATGATGTTGACGCCCTCTTCGTAGGTCCAGCCCGATCCCGCGCCGACATCCCCGCTCACGCGCCGGCGCAAGATATTGCCGTCGCGGTTGGTGAAGGTCCGATAGCCCGCGAGGCGGTCGATCCGCTCGATGAGCGAAAAGAACGGCTGTCCCGCGCGCGCGACGACCGGCAGCACCGTGCCGAGTGTCCAGCCGCTCGACTCGATATTGGCCTCATCACTCCCGATACCCATCGCCTCGAGTAAATTGCGGATGATCGCCGCGTCGTCCTGGTCGGTGTACTCACGGTCCTCGCCGCCCCAGGCCATCCGTGTCCGCGCGAAGACATCGCGGGCCTGGACCGGCACCTCGCCGGGATAGTGGCGCCAGGTGAGGCCACTGACCTCGCCTTTGAAGATGAGATCGGGGCTGCCGCCGAGGCCGATCCAGACCTCGACCTCGCGGCCCTCCTCGGCGCCGGATGGGCGATCGACGCCGGTGATCGTCGCCGTGGCGTTGACCTGGGACAGGCCCATGGTCACATCCACGCCGGTGGCCTGCGCGGCGTGCCGGCCGCTGATCACCACATGGATGTCGATATTCTGGTAGGTCGCGTTGATCTCGTCGGTGGTGACGCCCATGGGGGATGATGCTCCGTGGGAAACAGGAGAGAGCAGGGGGGGGACTAGCCGACGATCAGCTCCAGCGTGGCCAGGTACGCATCATCGACCATCTGCTTGCGGACATTGGTCACCTGGAGCAGGCGGGCGCTGGTCGTGCCGGCGTGGTAGATGAGCGACGCACGGGTGGCGCTGTTGGCCTTGCCGCGCAGCGCGGTCAGCTCGCTGGCGGCGCAGGCGATCGGCAGGCTCAGCTTCCGCGCGCCCTGCCCGGCCGTCTGGATGATGTTCACGTTCCCGCCAGGGATGTGGATGATGGTCGCCTCGACACCGCTATCCGGCTCGGCCGCGTACCCGCCGGGGAACTGCTCCATAAACGACGTGCCGCCGAAGGAGGCGTCGTAGGCGTCGGTGAGAAAGCTCATGAGGCCACCTGCGCGCCGCCGCTGTTGCCGCGCCCCGTGATGGCGTCGAGCAGCTGCTGCGCGATAAGCGGGTTGATGACCTCCAGCACGGTTTTGCCGTCGAGCTGGAATTGATTGATGATGGTGATACCGCCCGCTGCGCCGGGGGTGGCGCCGCCGCCTGGGCGCCCGCCCGACAGGGGACCGGCGCCGGCGCTGGCGGGCGCGCCAGGGGTGCCGCCGCCGGCCAGGCTCTGCAACAGGCGCCCGTTGACGATCGGGGCGGCTGTGATAGCGCCGTTCTGCGCGAGGTCGAGCGCCCGCTGCTGGCGGTGGACGTTGATCAGGTCGATCGCGTCCTGGGCGGCCGCCCGAAAGCGCGGGTCTTTGGCGTGGGCCAGGGCGTTCTGATTGATGCGCAGCTCCTGGTCCTCTTTGCGGGTCTCCTGGCGGTTGCGGATGGCCAGCTCCTGCCCCTTCAGCTGCGCGTCGAGCTGCTTTTGCTGGCTGTCGTAGATCGACTCGTTCAGGCCGAGCTGCTTATTAAGTTCGGAGGTATGCGACTTGGCAGTGCGCAGGCGCTCCGCCTCGATCTGCTCCTGGAGGCGGCGGATGTCGAGCTGCACCGTGAAGCGCTTGGGGTCGTCGGCGGCGATGCCGGCCAGCTCGCGCCGCTTGGCGGCCAGCTGCGCGGCGGGTGAGTCGAAGCGGAGCAGATCCTGCTGGAACTGCTTTTGTGCATCACGGAACGCCTTTTCCTTTTTCAGGCGTTCGCTTGCGTCGCCCTGACCGGCGTTGGCCTTCGCCAGCAAGCTCCGCTCGGCGCTGGTGGTCGGCGCGTCTTTCTGGGCAGAAACAGCCGCCGCGCGCCCCAGCTCCGCCTGGAGCCGTAGCGCCTCATCGGCGGCACTGCCGAGCTCGCCGCGTAACACCGCGACGCCCTGCGCCTGGGTGATAAAGCCCTTCTGGACCAGCCCCGATTGCTGCGCAATCAGAGCCATTACACGCCGCTGCTTCTCCGCCTCTGCATTTGCTTGCAGGGTCTTAACGGTTTGCGCGCCCAATGCGTCCGCATGCTGGCGCGCAGCGTTCCCGGCGGCGATCGCGCCGCTGATCTCCTGCTGCATGCCGGTGATTGCCGGGCCGCTTGCCAGCACCCGCTGCCGCAGCGCGTTGACCGCTTCAAGCGTCAGATCGTCTACGGTCTTGGTCGTACCGTTCAGGATGCCTTGCGCGACGGCGTAGGCCTCGGCATCGTTTTTACCCTGCGCGATTGCGTCGTTGTAGGCCAGCTGCGCCAGCTCGTTTTTGCGGTTGCGGGCCTCGATCTCCGAGAAGTCACCACTCAAAATAGCAGTGAACTCTTTGAACAGATTCGTCTTGAAGTCGAGGAGCACTGCACCAGGCCCGCCGGCCTTGCCCGCCAGCGCCAACTGGAACTTCTCAGCCTGAACCGTCGCGTCGTTGAGCTTGCCGACGATACCCTGTGTCCGCTGATCCAGCACCTCCATGCCATTGCCCGCGCTGGTGAGGAACGCGGAAAGCACTTGCACCGCGTCGCCGCCTTTGGCGATCTCATTCTTCATTCTGAGCGCATCAGCGGCGCCGATATTGAAGATCTCCTTGATCGTCGTGACATCGCCGGTGTTGAGCTCGCGCAGTGCCCTGGCGGCCTCGCTGATGGGCTTCGAAGGGTCGCGGGATTGAAGCCGGATCAGGACCGACTCGAGCTCGGCAACGCTGCTCGTCGATGAGCGCAACACACCAATAGAGTTCTGGAGTATCTCGCTGGTTTCAGCCTGGGTAATTTTGTAGCGCTCGCCGAACTGCCGCGCCTCGCCAAAGGTTTGGCCGAGATCGCGCACGCCGCGCAGCTGGTTGCTGATTGATAGGTTGGTCGCGTCGAGCTTGACCTTGAAATCAAAGGCGTCGGCGAAGCTCTGGACGGCGCGCGTCACGAGGGTAAACCCTCCAGCAGCCACTACGAGCGATCCGGCAACGCCGAGCAGACTGCCGCTCAGCCCGTCGCCGCCGCCTTGGGCCTGTGCGGCCTGCCGTGTCACCGTTGCCTGCTGCGCGAGCAGGGTGTTATAGCGCGTCGTGCCGGGGATGGCGGCTTTCAGCTGCACATCAATGAGCTCCAGCGCCTTGGCGTGGTCGCCCGATGCACGGGCCGCGCGGATCTCGCTATCCCGGATAGCGGTGTACTGCCGATCGAGCCGCTCGAAGTCAGCGAGCGCCTTCCGCGCCGCCGCTGACTGGCTCGTGAAGCCGGTCTCGACCTGGCGCGATGCCGTGCCCAGCGCCGCGCTGTCTTGCCGCAGGCCAGCATAGATCGAGTGCAGCGCGGCGCCCGCCTCACGGGCCTGGCCGTAGTCGATCGTGTATTTGGCGACCGCTGCGCCGGCGTCGAATCCAGACATAGCGCTCTATCCCATCTCGATCGGTGCGCGGGGGTCCCAGGGTGGTCGGTGCGGCTTGGCGCTCGCTACGGCCGGGCTGGCAGGTACGGTCAGGATGTGAGCCGCCTGCACCGCAGCGTCGAAGAGGAGCGCCTGCACGCCACTGAGGCCGGCGTAGCTACTCGGCGTCGTGTGGTAGGTCGTCGCCAGCTGGTGCAGTTGCGTCACCGACTCCAGGCTGGAGAGGCGCGGCAGCGGGTAGGCTTGCGGGAACGCCGTAGCGAAACCAGTTGTACAGCGTCACCACCTCCGCCCAGGCCAGATCCTGCGTGCCGATCTCGCCCTCGCGTAGCGGGCGCACCTTCTTGCCGCGTGGGATATAGACCTTCGGTGTCACGAGGCAGAGCGCTGCGAGCTCGTAGACCGCACGGACGTAGCGCTTGTTGCCGGCCAGCTGCTCATCCGCGTCGGCTGCGAACGATCCGCCCAGCGCGAGATCGAGGACATCGGCCAGCGCGCTGTTGGGGATGTCGACATTGCCGCTGATGAGGGCCAGCATATCGGGCATCTCGAACACGGCTGGCGTGCCGTTGGCGAGGAGAAACTCTTTGCGTAGCGCCATAGGGGCCTCCATTGGGGTGATGTCAAGTGAAGTGTCAAGCGGGGGGGGAAAGTGGACCAAGGGCCGAAAAGTGGACCAATTGGTCCACTTTTCCGGCGAGTCGGTTCGGTGGCCTACTTCTCCATGAACACCTGGAACACGCCGCCGCTGGGGATGGTCGCGGGCAGCGCGCCGCCGCAGATATCCACCGATGTTTTCGAGGCCGTGAAGGTGTACTGGTCGAGGCCGAACTTGTCGGCGGTCTGCTGCTCGGGTGGGCCGTCGTAGCTGAGTGTCCCCACGGGCCACCAGCGCCGCGTCGTGACCTGGCTCTCGATGCCGGTCGTGGCGTCCACCTTGGTGGCGGTGCCCTCGATCCAGATGCCACACGAGACGCCGTTGGTCTCGGTCGTGTCGCCCTCGTAGATCGCGCGGGTGTAGGCAGCCGGCAGGCCGGTCGTGATGGGCGTCTTGGCGTAGATCGTTTCGCGCGCGTCCTGGGTCAGGCAGTCAGCCGCCAGCACGACCTGGTAGCCGGTGGTTTTCTTGCGCTTGCGGGTGAGGCCGTCGCCCTCATAGGTGAACTCTTTGCTGTCCGCGCTGGGCGTGGCCTTATTCAGAAACAGCAGATCGACCTCGACGATGCTCTTGTAGGTGCCGGTGCCATCGGTCGTCAATGCGACCGCGCTGCCGCCGTAGGTTGCGGCGATCTGGAAGGTGTTGGTCGTGCTGCTGATCACGAAGTACTCGACAAACGTCGTCAGGCCCGTGGTCGTGACCTTGGTCTGGAACACGACAACGGTGCCGTTGGCCAGGCCATGGGCGCTCGCGGTGACGAGATCGCCGGTGTCGGTGAAGGTACAGCTGATGGCCGCGCTGGCCAGCTGCACCTTGCCGTCGGTCGCGTCGAAGCCAAAGAAATTGGGGTCGGCCATGGGGATCTCCTCAAGCTGAAAGCTGAAAGCTGAAAACGGAAAGACGAGGGGCGATCGAAAGCCAGGTTTTCATCTTTCAGCTTTCGATTTTCCGCTTTACCGGCGGGTGGTATAGGTGAAGGTGATCGATCGGGTGGGCCGCCCCAGCGCGCGGTCCTCGGGGATCTCCTGCGAGATGCCGCCGGCGAGGTCGGTGCGGCCGTAGGCGATGATGTGGGCGGTGTAGGCCGCCTCGATCAGGGGCAAGATCTGATTGATGCGGGTGAAGCGCTTGATTGCCTCGTCGTAGACCCACCAGGTGAAGAAACAGGCGCGCGGCTGGTAGCGCTCGCCGGTGATGGGGCCGGCGCGCAGGGCGACGAGCGGGAAGACGAGGCCGGCGGTCTTGAGGTCGTCGGCGGGGATGACGCTTGCGCCCTGGGCGCCCAGGGCTGCGCGCACGGCGGCGCCGGCGGTACTGCTCTTCAGGACTGCGAAGAAGGAGGCGGTAATGTCGGCGGGGGAAAGCGCCATCGAAATACCTGTGCTACACTTTTGGTATGGAACAGAACAGCGGGCTGACGAAGGACGACTTTGAGGCGGGCTACTGCGCGCGCAGCGGTGTCACACTGGAAACGTTGCGTCACATGGGCCGCGAGGCATGCCCCTGCGCCTGTGGCGAGTCCTACTGTGAAGGCTGGCAGATGGGCTCCCACAACGACCCGACTCACTTCCCCGACAAGCATGCCGCTCGCTGTGTCGCGATCGGTGCGTGCATTGAGGACTGTTGCGAGCCGCCGATCTATGAACGATCGGCCGCTGAAACGGCCAGGCGTGTGGAATACTTCAGACGCCTGGTCCAGGAGCCATCATGAACATCGCTGACATCCCATCCTGGCTAGAAACCACCCGCGCCGCCGCAGAAGTCCAGGCCGAGCGCTGGCAGGGCGTCGATCCGTCGCGACTCTTGGAGGCCTGCGACCTGGTCGCGCAGCTGCTGGCGTTGCAGCCGGCGAGTCCCTCGGTTCTCCATCCCGTGCCGCCGTCCATGCCGGTCGTGGGGGTTGATACCGGGTGGCGCGTGGTCGAGGATCAGAACGGGTACGCGCGCTTTTTGCGCATAGAGGAGGTAGGGCCATCAGACACGGTGGTTCGGGTAGCGCGCGAGTTCTCGTTTGAAGGCGACGTTGGTATCGTTCGCCACATTCGCCTCACGCCGCCCGATCGCTTCGTGGATGTTGCGTGCGAGCGGGCAGTCCTCCAGCAGAGCCGGGGCGGACGTAACGAGGAGGCAATCGAGAATGGGGTGCCACTCCGTCTGTTGCGCCTGGGGGCGCGCGGCATCGGGGTCGTGCAAGGGTCGCCGTACTACGAGGTCGAACTCACCGCGCTGCTAAAGGCTTCCCCGCGCGATCTCATACGCCATCTCGGCAGCGACGTGCTCCTCATCCCCGCGCCCTAGCCCAGCCGTGCCTTCGACGCCCTGGCGACGGCAGCGGTCGCCTGGCTCGCGTCCTGCTGCAACGTCGGCCCGAGCGTCGCCCTGGCGCCGGCGTTGTCCTGCTCCAGCTCGTCCTGGTAGTCCGTATAGGCGGTCAGAATGATGCCGCGCTGGTCCTGCGCGAGTGTCACGCCGCTGTCGTCGCGCTGCGCGTGGCCGGCGTGCGGCCCCTTAAATTGCGCGAGATGGTCGGCCGCGGCGGCGTAGCCCGAGGTGGCCGCAGCACTCCCGTCGCGATCGGGGCCGATGGGATAGGCGCGGTAGCTGGCGCGCGTGGCGCCGCTGCGATCGCCGTGGGCCTGGGTATCCGCCAGATGCGTCTCCATCAGCGGCGCGGCGTCGTCCAGGCCATCGCGCGCCGACTCGTCGATGATGCCGAGCAGGCGATCAATGCCGGCCAGCGCGGAAGTGTCGTCATAGGTCAGGGGCATGGCGTTTGCCCTTCGCCCGCAGGACAACCGTGCCCTGCGTGTCGCGGATTTCGTCGTTCAGGATGCTGCCAGGGCTCGCCAGGCTGGCCGCCAGGTCGCCCGGCGGCACGTCCACGCCGCGCAGGGTGGCGGTAACGCGCGCCATGGCTTCCTCGTTGGTCTCGCCCGGCAGCAGCGGCCCGCTTTCCCATACGCCATCGGCGTAGCGGTGCCACTGCTCTGGCACGAGACCGAGCATCACGGCGCGTGTGTAGGGCATCGGCACGCCGGCCGGCGCTATGAGCGCCAGGCCTGAGCCATCGCTGTAGGGTTCATAGATGTCATCTGCGGGCGTGTAGGTTGGCTCGGTCATGACACCACCTGTCGTATCGTGCTGAGGTCGGCGCTGGCCGTGCCCTGGGTGGAGACCGTGATCAGCGGCGGCCAGTACCACGGCTGTGGTCGGTAGGTCCAGTCGGGCCAGACGGCTGGCTGCGGCATGATCGGATAGGTTGGTGCTGGGCGCATCGTCGTCGCCACACAGTCGCACGTCGCTCGCCAGGGCGCGTTGGCTCGTCCACAGCGCGGGCAGATCCAGCCGGTTGGCTCGCTCGTTTCCGCTTTCATCTTTCCGCTTTCTGCTTTCCTAGACCACCTGGTGGAGATCGCGCCACTCATCGGCGCCGGTCGCGGTCGCGCGGACGATCAGCGGTCCCACCGTGCCGGTTTCGAGCGCGGTCAGCGCGACCTTATACCAGCCGTTGGCGATCTCGCTCACGGCGTTGGTCGCCGCCGCGAAGGCGCCGCCGTTCTTACTCAGCGTGACGGTCGGGGTTGCGGCTGTGACAGCGGTCTTGTCGTCCACACTCGATACGAGTAGGAAGACAACGGTGGGCGTGGTACCGCTCGTGATCTGCATAGCTAAAATCCTTGTCGTGTCCCCAGCTGCGTGCCCTGGCGCAGGCGGCGGAGCTGGGCCGCTGCCAGCGCGGGCACGGCGGTGGGAGAGAGCGGCGCCAGCAGATAGCCGTGGTCGATCGCGGGCGTGCCATCCACTTTGAAGGCCAGCGTGGGAGTGCTCACACTGACCAGGGTCATCTCGGCGGTCAGATCGAGGTCGGCCGCGCCAATCGCCAGCCAGTCGGCGGTAAAGATCGGGGTGAGGGCCGCGCTGATGCGCGCCTTGTCGACCAGGTTGCGCACAATAAACAGGGTGCGCGTGCCGTCGCTCCGGAGGCGGCGATCGTCGCTGTAGCCATCGCCCGTGGCCACGATTGCGGTCCAGGTTCGCCCGCCGACGCCGATCAGGGCGGCGTGCCGGGCCAGGCCGGCGATCCAGCGCGGATGGAAGAGCGCCATCAGAGCCTCAGTCGCTGCGCCTGCTTGCGCAGCCGCTCGCGCGCCGAGAACACATCAGTGACCTGCTCGGCCACATCGAACGCCCCGCCCTCCTCAGCCTCGTCGTCGGCGTCGGCCTGGTCGCGCAGGCGCGCGGCGCGGGTCAGCAGCACCTGCGCGGTCTTGGCGCCATCGGTCTGGACATCCCCGGTCCGAATCACCTTCTGCACCAGCGCCTCGTCACTGGCGATGGTCTCCAGTGCGAGGGCGGCCGCCCGCTTGACGTTGCCGCCCTCGGTGACGAGGAGATCGGCGATCTCCTCGTCCTGAAAGATCGCGTTGTCGGTGTCCCGATCGGGCACGATCATGCGCACGCGATCGGCGCTGCTGCCGGAGCCGGGGGTGTAGGTGGCTGCCACGTTAGTGCCTCTTGGGCTTCGCGGTCGCGGGCGGTGTGCGCGCGATCGGCTCGCGCAGCGTGATGGTCTCTGGCGTGGGTGGGGCCGGCGGGGCCGGCGGGGCCGGGCGCTGCGCGATCTCCTGGCGCAGCGCCCGGAGCTCGACCAGCAGCGCGTCGAGGCGCTGCTCGGTGCCGTTGACCGCGGGTGGCAGCGTGGCCACTAGTTGCCGGTCCCGTTGGAGGCCACGGCCATGCGCACTTCCATGGTCGTGCCGCCAAAGCAGTGCCGCACCTTGTACTCGATGCTGTCGGTGTCGAAGTCGCCGTCGAGCGGGTTGATCATCCCGCCGCCCACACGCTGGGCGTTCGGGGTCTTGATGAAGATCTCGGGGTTCTCGTGCCCGCGCAGCTTGCCGAACTCCAGCGCCGGCCGACCCGCGTTCGGGTCCGCGAACAGATACCAGGAGGTGTTGCCGTTGGTCGGCGACACGATCGGCAGGTAGTAGTTGACCGCGAGCTTGACCCGCTTGGCCAGCCAGTTGACCGCGCGGATCTGCTGATTGCTGCCGGTCGTCGGGAACGTGCCGACCAGGATCTCGGTCGCGTTCAGGAGGTTCTGGGCGGTGACCTCCAGCGCCGGCGGCACGACCAGCGTGACACCGTCGATCGCGATCGGCTCACCCTCGGTGTCGACCTGGCTGGCCAGGATAATGAAGGCATCCTGCAGCCCGGCGATCGACAGGGCCGTGTTGGTGTCGCTGACACCGCTGTTGACCGAGGGGCTGATCACGTTGCCGTGCGCGACGGTGAAGAACGTCGCGTCGGGGCCGGTCGCGCCGGCGAACAGCTGCGTGACAAACTTCTCCTCGCTCCGCCGCGCGGCTTTGCCGTAGCGGTTGGGGATGTCTTTGAGCGCGTCCAGGTCGTCGTTCAGCATGGTTTCCCAGCTGAACGGGATGCGCCGGCCGTGCTTGCTGACGCTATAGAGATAGCGCGTCTCCGACAGGGATGACCCAGGGTAGGGCGCCTGCTGCAAGACCTCGGGCAGCACCGCCTCGGAGCCATCGATCGCGAAGCGCTTGACCTGGCGGAAGTCAGCCACGCTGCCGGCCTTGGCGATCATATTCCAGGTATAGGGGGCTTCCTGGTAGGCGCCCAAGAGCGCGCGGTCCAGGATGTCGCCGAATAGCAGCGGGAAGTCGGAGGTGGTGAGGGCCTCCTGGAAGGTCAGCGCCGCCCAGCGGTCGCCGGCCAGCACGCGGCTGTAGAGCGCGAGCGCCTCGTCGAACTTCTCGTGGTAGCGGGTGTCGACCTGCTTGCGCCGGGCACGGATGCCCTCGCCACGATAGAGGCGCGTCTCGCTCACGTCGTTGGCGCGCACGGTCTCGATCAGGTCCAGAAATTCCAGAGCCATGGATGTCTACTCCTGCGCGTGGGGCGCGCGTGTGGGGTGGATGGTCGGTGATGTCAGGGGCGATGGCCGGCGGCCCAATCCCGCCGGCCATCCGGGGAATGCGGGGCAGGCCTACTTGCGGGTGTAGGTGATCCAGGCGGCGTAGAGGTAGACCGCGTCGGTGGCATGCGTGCCCGGCAGAATCTCGATCGTGGCGGCCTTGGGGTAGGCGCCCACGTCGGAGGCGGCGATCGT
>Ga0134122_10000046_pt1 | contig 56817 bp, 64 predicted proteins | sample KB302_FD_96461 | JGI IMG/M metagenome (GOLD analysis project Ga0134122, IMG submission 96461) | Terrestrial soil microbial communities without Nitrogen fertilizer from Kellogg Biological Station, Michigan, USA - KB3-0-2 | ecosystem: Environmental > Terrestrial > Soil > Unclassified ... | reverse complement strand
GAGCGCGAACCAAAGGTGCCGATGCCATAGGGCGCCGTGTCGGTGTTGCCCTCTTCCACGGCAATATCGTCGGCCGGGATGCCGATCTCGGAGGCGATGATCTGCGCGTAGGTGGTCTCGTGACCCTGCCCCTGCGACTTGCTGCCCATGCGCGCGAGCGCCGAGCCCGTCGGATGTACGCGGATCTCACAGCTGTCGAACATGGCCAACCCGAGCACGTCGCAGTTCTTGGAGGGCCCGGCGCCGACGATTTCGGTAAAAAAGCAGAGGCCGATGCCCATGATCTCGCGCGTCTCGCCGCGCTTGAACGCCTCGCGCTTGGCTGCCTGCTCGGCGCGCAGTCCCTGGTAGCCGACGGCCTCGAGCGCCTTGTTCATGGCGGTGTGATAATCGCCGGAATCGTACTCCCAACCCAGCGCCGACTGATAGGGAAACTGCTCGCGCTTGATGAAGTTCTTGAGCCGCAGCTCGGCCGGATCCATGCCGAGCTTTTGCGCCAGAATATCCATGCCGCGCTCGATGGCGTAGGCGGCTTCCGTCACGCGCAGGGAGCAGCGGTAGGCAACCCCGCCCGGAGCCTTGTTGGTGTAGACGCCGTCGACCACAACGTGCGCGACCGGGAAATCATAGGAGCCCGTAACGATGGCAAAGAATCCGGCCGGAAACTTCGTGGGGTCGGCACAGGCATCGAAGCCACCGTGGTCGGCGAGTACGTGTACCCGCAGGCCGGTCACCTTGCCATCCTTGCTGGCGGCAATTTCCGTCGTCATATGATAGTCGCGAGCGAACGAGGTGGTGGTGAGGTTCTCGATGCGATCCTCGACCCACTTCACCGGCTTGCCCGTCACGATCGAGGCGACAATGGCGCAAATATAGCCCGGATAGGCCCCGACCTTGTTGCCGAAGCCGCCGCCGATGTCCGGGGAAATCACGTGTATCTTGTGTTCGGGGATCTTGGAGAGAAGCGAGGCGACGGTGCGGATCACGTGCGGCGCCTGGAAGGTGCCGTAGACGGTCAGCTCACCCTTGATCTTGTCGAATGACGCCACGCACTGGCAGGTCTCGAGCGGCGAGGGATGCGTGCGGTGATAGGAAATGAGCTCCTTGATCGTCACCTCGGCGTTGGCGAAAGCGGCGTCGGTCGCCGTCTTGTCGCCGACCGTCCACTCGAAGATGTGGTTGTGGTGCTTGCGCGCACCGTGCGCACCGCTGCTTTTGCCAGCCAGGTCCTCGCGCAGCACCGGCGCATCGGCTGCCATCGACTTGAAGGGATCGACAATCACGGGCAGCTCTTCGTATTCGACCTCGACGACCTCGACACCGTCGGCGGCCGCATAACGATCCTCGGCCACGACAAATGCAATCTCCTGGTTCTGGAACAACACCTTGCCGTCAGCCAGCACCATCTGCACATCACCAGCGAGCGTCGGCATCCAGGCGAGGTTGACGCCCTTCAACTCTTCGGCCGTGAGCACCGCCAGCACGCCCGGCACCTGCATGGCCTTTGAGCTATCGATGCGCTTAATGCGCGCATGGGCGTATTGGGAGCGCACAAAGTCTCCAAACAGCATGCCCGGCAACTTCAGATCGTCAATGTAGTTGCCCTTGCCTTGCGTGAAGCGGATGTCCTCGACGCGCTTACGCTTGCAGCCCATGCCTTCCAGTTTGGCCTCACGCTGCTCACGGGTCAGAACCGCGGTATTCATTCGGCAGCCTCCTTCTGAGGCGCGTCGCGCATCTTCGCGGCCGCATACTGTATGGCTTTGACGATGTTCTGATAGCCGGTACATCGGCACAGATTACCCGAAATGCCGAAACGGATTTCTTGCTCGCTCGGGTTCGGATTTTCCTTGAGCAGGCGGTGCGCACGCATGATCATGCCGGGCGTGCAGAAGCCGCATTGCAGCCCGTGCTCCATGCGGAAGCCCTCCTGCAGCGTGTGCAGCGAGCCGTCCGCGTTCGCCATGCCCTCGATGGTGGTGATGGTGGCACCGTCGGCCTGGACCGTGAACATGGTGCAGCTCTTCACCGACTTGCCGTCGAGATCGACGGTGCAGGCGCCGCAGTGCGTGGTGTCGCAGCCGATATGGGCGCCGGTTAGGTTCAACTGCTCGCGAAAAAAGTGAATCAAGAGCGTGCGCGGCTCCACCAGAGCCTCGACCGCGCGCCCGTTCACGCTCATTCTGACTTGGGTTTTTGTCATGCCGCCTCCCTAAACTCAGGTCCTGGCCAGCGCCAAGGCGCGCTTGAGCGCGCGTTCCACCATGACGCCGCCGACATAGATGCGGTATTCGACGGGTCCGCGCGTGTCGGCGGCCGGTGCCATCTGCGCGCGCGCAGCCTTGACGGCGGCGGCGATCGTCGGCGCATCAAGGCTGCGGCCCAACACCGCGGCGCCGGCGGCTTGCGCATAAAGCGGCGTGTCGGCCAGGTTCGAGAGCCCGATCGCACAGCTAATGATTTTGCCGCCCTGCGCAGTCAGAATTACCCCCGCCGCGGCCGTCGCGTAATCGCCGATCTTGCGCTTGAGTTTTTCGTAGGCGAAGCCGTGGCCGGCGGGCGGGATCGGGATATCGATGGAGGCGAGAATTTCGGCATCCGTGAGCGCGGTGGCATAAGTGCCCTTGTAGAAGTCTCGTGCTTTGACGATGCGTTCGCCGTCGCGACCGAGCAGACGATAGCTCGCATCCAGGCACAGCATGATGGCGGGCATGTCGTTGCCCGGATCACCGTTGGCGAGATTGCCCCCGAGCGTGCCAAGGTAGCGGACCTGCGGGTCGGCGACCAGCAGGGAGGTTTCGCGAATGATGGGGATGGTCTCGGCAATGAGCCCCGAGGCGATGAGCTCGTGCTGGGTGGTCATGGCGCCGATGCGCAAAGTGCCGGCGTTGCGCTCGATGCCTTTGAGCTCGGTGACGGCGGCAATGTCGATCAGGTGTTCGGGTGCCGCAAACCTCAGCTTCATCATCGGGATCAGGCTCTGACCGCCGGCCAGGATGCGCGCGCCATCGGCATGCTGGGCGAGCAGCCCAGCGGCCTCGGCAACGGATTTGGGGCGATGATAGGAGAATGAGCCCGGTATCACGGTCGTACCCTCCCTATGAGGCGGCTCTCTGTGTCAGGTCTGTCAGGCCTTGGCGCCTCGGCACAGACGCAGGGCCGCCCCTCCGCCTACAATCGCGCGCGCACGGCGGCCTGGCAAGCGGCGTGGCGTGGACTCCAAGCCCCTGGATTTTTACATGAATTGCGTCAGTAGTACTGACCCATTCGGCCACCGAGCCTTGGTGGCCGGGGCCCGTCGTCGCGCCGGTGATCCTCAAGGGCTCAGCGGGCGCGCAGGATCGACGTCAACTCCGGCGGCTTGCGCCGGCAGAGCGGTAGCGCGTCGGCGGAGCGAACTGCGCGATGCCGCCGTCGCCCAACTTTTTCAGCGATTGAATGTGGTCGAGGGCCACGCTGTGGCGCTGCTGCACGCGGATGAGGCCACTGGTCGAGCCGGTGTTCCACGTCGCCGATCGCGAGGGTGCCAAAGAACGCCTGCGTGCGGCGCGCCGCTTGGGTCGCGCGCGCTGTCCCGACGTCGCATTGGCTTGCAGCTCGACCTCACGCCTTCGGCGGCGGCGTCGGTCCGGCAAAGAAGTAAAGATAAATCATCAGCATGGCGGCCACGGCTGCGATCGTCGAAATGAGCAGCACCGTGACCATGGCGCGGGGCCCGGTGCCTTGCCGGACGGCCACGGTCGCCTGGTCGGGTCGATCCACCGGTTTGTCGTCCATGTGCGCTTTCCGCCCATCGCCATCGAAGATCCTGCAAGAACGACGCTCCCCCGCGGAGGGTTCCACCCGCACCCATCGCCCGGCATCGCCCGCGTTGTGGCCCACGCACCACAACGGCGTTGGCCGGCCGCCCGGCGGCGGCCGATTAAGATTTTAGTAAGGGGCGGTGGCCTTTGATCGTTGCATCGGCGAATCGCGGGGTTGCCGGCCAGCAATGGCGCCTCGACGGTGGGGACGTGCGTGGTGCTGTCGGGTGCGGCCCGAGCTTGGGTCGCAGGCGTTCGAGGGCCTCTTGGCCCTCTGGTAGGAGTGCGATCATATGATTCGGGGGTCATGCAATGATCGTCATTGTCGACGAGCGCGATACCGTAAAAGACGGCTATACGGCCTGGTTCGACCGTGAGGGGGTTTCGGCGACCGGCCTTTCACCCGTCGATTTCGACAACTGGGTGAAGAGCGTCTCCGAACCGGACATGCTGTCGGTGGAGGCCTTTTTGCTCGGTGATTGTGCCAGCCGCCAGCTCTTTCCCAAGTTGATCCGCGGCCGCTCGCGCGCCCCGGTGATCGCCATGAACGATACCAAATCGCTGGATGAGACGCTGGACCTGTTTGCCGCCGGCGTCGATGACGTCGTGCGCAAGCCGATCCATGTGCGCGAGATCCTCGCCCGTATCCAGGCCATTCGCGGTCGCGCCAAGGCGGTCAGCGAAGGCAGCGTGATCGGCGAACTGCGCGTGTTCTCGGACGGGCGCGACCCCGAGGTGGCCGGCGAGGTGCTGCCGCTGCCGCGGCGCGAACGGCGCATCCTCGAGTATTTGGTGAGCAACCACGGTTGCCGGGTAACCAAGACGCAGATCTTCAACTACGTGTACGGCCTCTTCAGTGAGGATATCGACGAGAACGTGATCGAAAGCCATGTCAGCAAGCTGCGCAAGCGGCTGCGCTATCGTCTGGGCTTCGATCCGATCGACTCGCAGCGCTACCTCGGCTATCGCCTGGCCTATTCGTAAAGCCCGCAGCGGGGCTGCCGGCCAGCCTCGCACAAGCTGCGCTTGGTCTACTGTTTTGTAGAGCGATGAGGCGGGGAGGTGCGCGATGGGCCTTTACAACATGATGCGGACCAGTGCGTCCGGTATGGCGGCGCAGGCCAACCGGCTTGGCACGGTTGCCGACAACATCGCCAACTCCAGCACCACCGGCTACAAGCGCGCGTCGATGGAATTCTCCTCCCTTGTGCTCGAGTCCGGCAACGCCGAGTTTAATTCCGGCAGCGTTGAGCCGCACTTGCGCCACGCCATCAGCGAGCAGGGTGGCTTCCGCTTTACGACCTCTTCCACCGATCTTGCCATCAAGGGCGATGGCTTCTTCGTAGTCTCCGACCAGGACAACCAGTCCCTGCTGACGCGGGCGGGCTCGTTCGTGAAGGATGCGACGGGCAATCTCGTCAACACCGCTGGCTTCACCTTGATGGGATACAATGTGGCCAACGGCAGTGGTGGCGGCGTTGCAAACGGCACCGCGGCGCTGGAGCCGGTCAATATCGGCGCCCTGGCGCTCGAGGCCAATCCCTCCACGCAAGGCAAGTTGTTCGTCAACCTGCCTTCCAATGCGGCCGTGGTGCCGGTCGGCAGCCGGCCGTCCGACAACCTCGCCGGCTCGAGCTACACGGCCAAGACCTCGTTGGTCGGCTACGACAACCTCGGCAACGAGGTCACGGTCGATGTGTATTCGTCCAAGACCGCGGCCAACACCTGGCAGGTCACGGTCTTCGATCGTGCCGGCGCCGCACTCGGGGGCGGCTTTCCCTACAGCTCCGGGCCGCTGGCCAACACGACGATCGCCTTCGATCCCGCCGACGGCCAGCTTGCCGTTGCCAGCCCGACCTCGGTCAGCTTTGCCGTGCCGCAGGGCGCCACCCTGACGCTCGACATGTCGCAGTCGAGTCAGCTTGCCACCGATTATACCGTGCTGGAGGCCTCCGCCGACGGTAATGCGCCGAGCACGGTCGATCGCGTCGAGATCGCCGATGACGGCACGCTCTATGCGGTGTTTGAGAACGGCGCGCGCTACGCCACCTACCAGATCGCCGTGGCACGCGTGCCGAGTCCCGACAATCTGCTGCCGCTGTCCGGCAACGTGTTCGCGCAGTGGGTGGATTCGGGAGACATTCAAATCGGCAGGGCGGGTTCTGACGGGTTTGGCACCATGGTTTCGAGCGCGCTCGAGGAATCGACGGTGGATCTTGCCTCCGAATTGACCACCATGATCGAGTCGGAGCGCAACTACACGGCGAACTCGAAGGTGTTTCAAACCGGTGCCGAGCTGATGGACGTGCTCGTCAATCTGAAACGCTAGACCTGGGCAGCGGGCGGCTAAGCCGGCCGCGGCAGCAAGATGACGCTCTCGATAGGTCTCAGCACGGCGCTGTCAGGGCTCTCGGTCTCCTCCGAGCAGACCTCGGTGGTGTCACGCAACGTCGCCCGCGCGGGCGATCCGGGCGCCACACGCAAGATCGTCAACCTCGCCTCGGTACCTGGCGCCGGCGTGCGCATCGCCTCGATAACGCGCGCATCCAACGAGGCGCTATTCGACAAGCTGCTGAGCGCAACCGCCAGCGCCTCCGGGCGAACCGCAATTGCGGACGCGGTCTCCGAGCTCGACCAGACCGTACTCGATCCCGAGCTTGACGCCGCGCCAGCCGCGCTACTGACCAAGCTCGGCAACGCGCTGCAGCAGTATTCGGCGGCTCCGCAAGATAGCGTGCGGGCAAGGGCGGCCATCGCGGCCGCCTCGGATCTGACGCGTGGCCTCAAGGCCGCCACCGATGTGGTCCAGCGCGTGCGCAGCCAAGCCGACGTCGATATGGCCCAGTCGGTCGAGCGCGTGAATTCGCTGCTGGACCAATTCGGCCGCATCAATGCCGAGATCGTGCAGGGATCGCAGACCGGCAAAGACATCACCGATCAGCTCGACCAGCGCGACCAAATGCTGACCGGCCTGGCGGAGGAGCTCGGGGTGCGGACGGTGCTGCGGGCCGGCAACGACATGGCGATCTATACCGATAGCGGCATTACCCTGTTTGATCGCTCCGCCCGGGCCGTGACCTTCACCCGCACCGGATCGTTCGGCCCGACCACGGTCGGCAACGCCGTATTGGTCGATGGCGTGCCGATCACGGGAACAAACGGCGTGATGCTGTCGCGCTCCGGCCGCTTGCCCGGACTGGCCAGCATTCGCGACCAAATCGCCGTCACCTACCAGGACCAACTGGACGAGATCGCCCGCGGACTGGTGCAGGTGTTTGCCGAGAGCGATCAAAGCGTCCCGGCGACCCTGCCCGATCTGCCCGGCCTGTTTACCTATCCCGGTGCGACGGGCGTGCCCGCCAGCGGCAGCATTCTCAGTGGCCTGGCCGGCACGATCATGGTCAATTCCAATGCCGACCCAGCTAGCGGCGGGGACCCGGCGCGCTTGCGCGACGGCGGCATCAGCGGCAATCCGGCCTACCTCTACAACACGAACGGCGCGGCAGGGTATCCGGACCGCCTGCTGGAGCTGTCGGATCAACTGTCGGGCAAGCTTGCCTTCGATCCCGCCGCTGCCGCCGATGCCGAGGCGACGCTGTCGCAATTCGCGGCGTCCTCGGTGGCTTGGTTGGAGCAGACCCGACAGACAAGCAGCAACGAAGCCGACTACCAGAAGACGCTGCTCGAGCGCTCGCAGGCGGCGCTCAGCAAGGTGACGGGCGTCAACCTCGACGAGGAGATGACGACGCTACTCGAGCTGGAGCGGTCCTACCAAGCCTCGACGCGGTTAATCTCGGCGATCGACGACATGCTCAAGACCTTGCTGGCCGCGGCGGCATGAGGCCATGAAGCCATGAAGACCAGCTTCATCTCCACCAGCGCCATCTCGGAAGCAACGCGGCTGTCGCTCGCCAAATTGCAGGCAAAGCTGGCCGGCGCGCAAAAGGAGGTCGCCACCGGCCGTCTGGCCGACGTCGGCGCCAGCCTCGGCTATCGCACCGGCCAGTCGGTGTCGCTGCGTCAGGACCATGCGCGCTTGGCGGGGATCATCGATGCCAACGCCGCCGTCTCGACCCGCCTGGAGGGGACGCAGGCCGCCTTGCAGCAGCTGGTCGGCAATGCCCAAGGCTTCGTGTCGCAGCTGCTCGCCGCCCGCAACGCCGTCACGGGACCCCACGTTGCCCAGCAGCAGGCGCAAACCGGACTGCAGGCTTTCCTCGACACGATCAATACGGGTAGCAACGGCCAATATCTGTTTTCCGGTATCAACGCCGACGACAAGCCGCTCGCCGACTACTATGCGCCCGCTGCTGGCAATCGCCAGGCGGTCGCCAATGCCTTCCAAACCGCCTTCGGCATGGCCCAGGCGGACCCAGGCGTCGACACCATCACGGCCGCCGACATGAAGACCTTTCTCGATGGCGCCTTCGCCGGGCTGTTCGACGCGGCGGCGTGGAGGAGCGATTGGTCCGCCGCGTCCGATCAGGACATGCTGAGCCGCATTTCGACCTCGGAGGTGATCGAGACCTCGAGCAATGCCAACGAGCAAGCTATCCGCAAGCTTGCTAGTGCATACACGATGGTGGCCGATCTGGGCGCCGAAGGCCTGGGCCAGCAAACCTTCCAAACCGTGGTCGACAAGGCCGTGACGTTTGCATCCGAGGCCATCGCCGATCTTTCGCTCACCGCCGCCGACCTCGGCACGGCGCAGCAGCGGGTAAAGAATGCCAATGACCGAATGTCGATGGAGATCGACATCATGACCAAGCACATCGGCACGCTCGAAGGCGTCGATCCTTACGAGGCATCGACCCGATTGTCCCAGCTCATGACGCAGGTCGAGACGGCCTACGCCATGACGGCACGCGTGCAGAAGCTGAGCCTGCTCAACTACCTGTGATTCGCGCGTATCCAACCATGTTTTTGGAGAAAGACAGCATGTATCAGTTCTCATATGCGGAAGTTCTTGACGAGACGCCAAAGGGAGCGCGTGAGCGCGAGCGGTTGGCCATCGAGCACTCAATCGAGTTGCTGCGCGCGGCACAAACGGCCGGCAACACCTCGCGCCAGGCGGTCGAGGCTGCCCACTACGTGAGCAGACTCTGGGGCATCCTGATCGAAGACCTGGCCAAGGCGGAGAACGACCTCCCCAAACAGCTGCGCGCCGACCTGATTTCGGTTGGATTGTGGATGATGCGCGAAGCCGAGCAGCTGCGCCTGGAACGGCCGGCAAGCCTCGATGGCCTGATCGAGGTCTCAATGGCCATTCGCGACGGGCTCAATTGATTGAAGCGCAGTGGCTAGAAGCAGGTAGGCAAGGGCCGAGCATGCAAGTTCCAAGCACCACCGCGACCTCCAATGCTGCCAGCGGTCCCGTCGGCGCCGCCAAAACCGCGACCGTCGACTACAACCAGTTCTTGCAGTTGCTGATCGCCCAGCTCAAGAACCAGGATCCGACCAAACCGATGGATTCGGCCCAGTTCATTTCCCAGCTGGCCAGCTTCTCCAACGTGGAGCAGAGCATTCAAACCAATGCCAAGCTCGATGCCTTGATGACCTCTTCGGCCTTATCGCAAGCCGAGGGCATGATCGGCCGGCAGATAACGAGTGCCGACGGCGAGACCAGCGGCACCATCGCCGCGGTGCGCATCGTCTCCGGCGGCGCCGTGGCGCTGCTCGAGAACGGTTCCGAGATTGTCCTCGAGGCGGGCGTCACGCTGTTTTGAACATGAACCAAGCTGATGCCCTCGATATCGTGCAGTCGGCACTATGGACGGTGATCGTGGCCTCCAGCCCCGCGGTTGGGGCCGCGATGGCGATCGGCATCGTCATTGCCCTGCTGCAAGCCTTGACGCAGGTGCAAGAAATCACCTTGACCTTCATCCCCAAGATCCTGGCCATTCTTATCATTGCCTCGCTGACGGCACCCTTTATCGGCACCGTCATCTACACCTTTGCCGAGCAGGTCTATGCCAGGATCGAGATCGGCTTCTAGGCGCGCTTGAGCATTTTCGCGCAAGCTTCATCCTGCATGCTGGCGGGCAAAGCTGCGGGATGGATTTATGACTGCAAGCACTGCGGGCGTGACGGCGGTCGAACGCAACGACGGCCAGGATGTGGGCTTTGCCATTGGCATCGTCTTCATCCTGACCGTGCTGTTTTTGCCGCTGCCGGCCACCTGCATCGATCTCGGGCTGGCGTTCTCGATCGCTTTTTCCGTGCTGATCTTGATGGTGGCCCTGTGGATCCAAAGGCCGCTCGATTTTTCCGCCTTCCCCACCGTCCTGCTGATCGCCACCCTGCTGCGGCTCGCCCTCAATATCGCCACCACCCGCCTCATTCTTTCGCGCGGCAATGAGGGATCGACCGCGGCTGGCCACGTCATAGCCGGGTTCGCCAATTTCGTCATGAGCGGCGACTTCGTGATCGGCACCATCGTGTTCGTGATCCTGATCACGGTGAATTTCTTGGTAATTACCAAGGGCGCTACCCGCATCGCCGAGGTTGGCGCGCGATTTACCCTCGATGCGATCCCCGGCAAGCAGATGGCCATCGATGCCGACCTCAATGCCGGTCTGATTGATGAAAAGGAGGCGATGCGGCGCCGGCGCGAGCTCGAGGAGGAGAGCGCTTTCTTCGGCTCCATGGACGGCGCCTCCAAGTTCGTGCGTGGTGACGCCATTGCCGGCATCATTATTACCGCCGTCAACGTGTTCGGTGGCATCGTCATCGGTGTCGTGCGCCACGACATGTCGCCGGCCGACGCCGCCACGGTCTTCACCAAGCTGTCCGTGGGCGATGGCCTGGTGACGCAAATTCCGGCGTTGATCGTATCGCTGGCCGCGGGCCTGCTGGTCTCCAAGGGTGGCACGCGCGGCTCGGCCGAGAAGGCGGTGTTCGGCCAGCTCGGCAATTACCCTCGCGCGCTCTCGATCGCCAGCATGGTCATGTTGGTGCTCGCCTTGGCGCCGGGGTTACCCTTTCTGCCGTTCGCGCTGCTCGCCAGCGCCATGGGCTTCATCGCCTACGCCATTCCCAAGCGCAGGGCCGAGGAGAAAGCGGAGGCGGTGGCCCAGGCGCAGGCCGCCGCCGAAGCGGTCGCGGAAGAGGCGCGCAACTCGGTCAAGGAATCCCTGAAAACCATTGAGATCGAGCTCTGTCTCGGCAAGCAAATCTCGAGCTCGCTCCTGAAGTCACACAACGAGCTCGCCCAGCGCGTAGGCAAGATGCGGCGCAGGTTTGCCAAGCAGTACGGTTTCGTGGTGCCCGAGATCAAGCTCAGCGACGACCTTGCCATCGCGGCCAAGAGTTACCAAATCAAGATCCACGGCACCATCGCCGCCAGTGCCGCGCTCAACATCGGCGATGTCCTGGTGGTAACCGGCGATGGCCCGAAGCCTGACCTGCCTGCAGAGGAGACGCGCGAGCCGGCCTTCGGCATGCGGGCCGTGTGGGTGGCCGAAACCTTTGCACCCACCCTCAAGCGCGACGGCTTCAACCCAATCGACACCATGTCGGTGCTGCTTACGCACTTGCGCGAGGTGATCCGCAACAATCTGGCGCAGCTCTTGTCCTACAAAGACATGCGCGCGCTGCTCGAGCGTCTCGAGCCCGAGTACCGGCGCTTGCTCGAGGAGATCGCCCCCTCGCAGATTTCCTATTCCGGTATTCAGGCGGTCCTGAAACTGCTGCTGGCGGAACGCATTTCGATCCGCAACCTGCACCTGATTCTCGAGGCCATCGCCGAGATTGCGCCGCACGTTCGGCGCGCCGAACAGCTCGCTGAGCACGTGCGCACGCGCATGTCGCAGCAGATCTGCGGTGACCTGGCGGACGGCGGTGTGCTCAAGGTACTGCGCCTCGGCAACCGCTGGGATCTCGCCTTCCATCAGAGCCTGAAAAGAGACGCCAAGGGCGACGTCGTCGAGTTCGACATCGATCCCCGGTTGATCGAGCAGTTCGGCAAAGAGGCGGCCAAGGTGATTCGTGGCCTAATGGATCAGGGCCACCAGTTTGTCCTGGTCGCCGCGCCCGATGCCCGGCCCTACGTGCGCATGGTGATGGAACGCTTGTTCGCCACCCTACCCGTTCTGTCGCACGTCGAAATCGCGCGCGGCGTCGAGATCAAATCGCTCGGCACTATCTCTTGAGCCGAACCACCGATGAGCGAGATCACCTCGCAGACCGTGTTGCTGGCCTTCCTGATGTTTTGCCGCATCGGCGGCTGTCTCATGCTGATGCCGGGGTTCTCCTCGACACGCGTGCCCGTGCAGGTTCGCCTCTTGATCGCCGTGGCCGCCACCTTGGCGCTGGCGCCGCTGCTGTTGCCCGTTCTCAATGCCGCCATGCCGGTGCTGCCGGCGCCCACCGTTATGGCCTTGCTCGTGTCGGAGACCATCATTGGCGCCCTGATCGGGGTGATGGGTCGCCTGTTCTTTCTGGCGCTGCAGTTCATGGCAAGCGCGGCGGCGATGTTCATCGGCTTCAACGGGGCGCCCGGCATTCCGATCGAGGACAACGAGCCGGTTCCTGCCTTCACGGCGCTGATCACCTTGACGGCAACGCTGCTCTTCTTTTTGACCAATCAGCACTGGGAGGTGCTGCGCGCCTTGATCGCCTCCTACAGCGCCTTGCCCGTCAGCGAGGCGCTCGCCGCCGAATTCACGCTGGCCAAGCTCGGAGATGCCTTGTCTAGCGCCTTCGTGCTGGCGCTGCAGATCAGCAGCCCGTTCATGATCTACGCGCTCATGATCAACTTCATGATCGGCCTCGCCAACAAGTTCGTGCCGCAGATCCCGGTTTATTTCATTTCCGTGCCCTTCGTGTTGGCGGGTGGCTTCTTCATCCTTTACCTGACGATCGGAGAGGCGTTGGGCTTCTTCATGCTGGGCTTCATGGGCTGGCTGGCACGGGGGTGAGAGGCCATGCAGGATCGCAGCCTCGCGGCCGGCCGCCTGCGGGCGATCCAGGCGGAGCTCCAGCGCATCGAGCAATGGAAGTTCGCCGATTCGCAACGGCAACTCGCCGAGCTCGAGCGCCAGCAACAGGCTCTGATCGCCGCCCTCAATGACATGGAAAAGCTGCAGGACCTGGTGCTTGCGGCGCGCGCGCGCCGGCTGCGGCACCTGGCGGAGGAAATCGCCCGCGTCCGCCAGGAAAGCGAGCAGCAAGCGCGCCGGCTGCTGGAGCAGACGAGCCGGGCCAAGATGGCCGCCAACCTGTCTCAGCGCGCGGACCGCGACGCCCGGCGCACCGCCGAAGGCAAGGATTTGAGCCTCCTGCTCGAGGACCGCCTCGGCCGCGAGCTGCAAGCCTCCGGCAAGATTGCCGGGCCATGATTCCTTGCCTTTTGGCTGAACCGGAGCGCGCTTCTTGGCTATCAATCCTCCTTCCGACATCGTGCTCGGTAGCATGCGTGCCGCCGATCCGGACAAATACCAAGCGGCGGCGGCACGACTGCGCCGGCTCGCGCTTGACGCCCCGCCCGCAACCCTCGCCGCGGGCGGAAGCCGGCGAGCCGCGGCGTTGCCGGCCACGGCCACGCCTAGGCGGGCAGCCAGCGACGCCTTCTCGCAACTGGAAGCTTTCGTGCTCAAGACCTTTATCGAGAGCATGCTGCCCGCCAACGCCGAGACCGCCTTTGGCAAGGGGACGGCAGGCGAGATCTGGAAGTCGATGCTGGCCGAGCAACTGGCCAACGAGATGGCGCGCAGCGGACAGGTCGGGCTGGCGCGGCGTTTGGCGCAAGGCGCCGAGGGCTTCGGTTTCACCGCCGCTGCTGGGGCATCGGCCGAGGTGCCGGCGCAGCCGCCGCCTCCCGCGCCTTCGCTGCCCGAAACCTTACCCTACCTTGGCCAGGAGGGGGGTGGCGCCCCGCAAAGTGACGATGCGCCGTCCATGCCATAGCCCGCCACCAGCGAAAGGCGAAAACCGATGCCAACAGCCACCGCGATGAGCGCCCAGGAGCCGATCGATGCGGCCCTTGCCGGCGACCTTGCGGGCGCCGGCCGGATCCGGCTTGGCGCTATCATCGAGCACCTGGGTGCGGTGGTGGAGGAAGAAACGGCGCAATTGCGCCGGGGGGCGGCCATCGACCTCAAGGCGGCCAATGATCGCAAAAGCCAGGCCCTGCTGGAACTGACCCGAGCCTTGCGCCAGGTCGATCAGTCGGCCCTGGGCGACCCGGCGGTCCAGGCGCGCCTCGCGGCCCTGCGCCAGAAGCTCGCCAGCAATCAGGCCGTCTTGAAGCTTCACCTCGATGCCGTACGCGAAGTTTCAAACATCGTGTGTGCAGCCATACGACATGCCGACTCGGACGGCACCTACTCGCCAGCGATTCGACAGCACGGCCCGGAGCCATGGTGCGATTGATCCTCAGCGGACTTTGGGTCTGTCTCGTCACGTTGGCATCGCTCTATGGGGCGGTGGGGTGGCAAACCGCCGTGCGGCCGCCGGCGGCCGCGCCGGCCGAGGGCGGCGATCCGCATCAGGCAACCATCGAGTCCGTCAAAACCAGAATGATCAGCGTGCCGGTGGTCGGCGACGGCGCCATCCACGGCTATGTGATGGCCCAGTTTATCTTTAACGTAAATGCGGCGATTGCAAAGCGCCTGCCCGTCAAGGCCGACATGCTGCTGTTGGACGAGGCATTCAAGACGATCTACGCCGGCGACGTCATCGATTTCCGCCACTTCCGCAAGCAGGACCTCGCCAGTCTCTCCAAGGGAATTACCGAGAACGCCAACAAACGTTTGGGCGTCAATCTGGTGGAGGACGTGTTGATCCAGGAACTGAACTATATTGCGAAGGATCAGGTGCGCGGCGGTCGGCGCTTGTAGCTCAAGCCGCCGGCAATTCGCCGGGCTGAGCCGCCGGTGGCCTTGTCGCCGGCGCCGCCTGAGCCGCATCCGCTGCAAGCGCACGCACCATATCCTGAAAGGCATCGGTGCTCGCGCCATCCTGCGGCCCTTGGCGCAGGACCTCATAGACGCGTGGGACGACCCCGATCGCCCGATCAAGCTCGGGATCGGTGCCGGACCGATAGCCCCCCATCAGGCGCAAATCGCGCGTATCCTCGAAGCGTGCGACTAGAGCGCGCAGCATGCTGATCAGCTTTGCCTCGTCCGCCGTCCACGCCACCCTGGCGAGGCGGGACACCGAACTGAGGACGTTGACCGCGGGATAGCGACCTTGATCGGCGATGCCGCGATCGAGCACGATGTGGCCGTCGAGTGTTCCACGTATACTGTCGGCCACAGGGTCGTTGTGGTCGTCGCCGTCGACCAGCACCGAAAAAATGCCGGTGATCGAGCCGACGCCATCCGGTCCGGGTCCGGCGCGTTCCAACAGCTTGGGCAAATCGCTGAAGACGCTCGGGGCATAGCCGCGTGCGACCGGCGGTTCGCCGGCGGCAAGTGCGACCTCGCGGGCGGCATGCGCAAAGCGCGTGATGGAATCGATGATGAGCAGGACGTTCTCACCCCTATCGCGCAGAAACTCGGCGATGCTCAAGGCGGTTTTTGGGGCGAGGCGGCGCATCATCGGGCTTTCATCGCCGGTGGCAACCACCGTCACCGCCCGGGCGCGACCCTGCCCGAGCGCATCCTCCAGGAACTCTCTCACCTCGCGGCCGCGCTCCCCGACCAAGGCGATCACCGTGCTGTCGAAGCCCTGCGAGCGGGCTAGCATACTGAGCAAAGTCGATTTGCCGATGCCCGAGCCGGCAAACACGCCAACGCGCTGTCCGGCGCACAAGGGCGTGAAGAGATCGAGCACCCTGACGCCGGTTTTCAAGGCTGCCCGCACGCGGTGGCGCTGCATCGGCGCCGGCGGTTCCCGGTCGGCCGAGAGGCAGCGCTCGCCCTTGAGCAGGGGACCCTTGCCGTCGATCGGGTTCGCAAGCGCATTGATCACCCTGCCCTTCCAGGACGGATCCGGATTGAAGGTGATGAAGCCCCTATGCCAGGCGATGGCGCCGAGCCCGGCCCTGCTCGTCGGCTCGAATGACTTGACCGTGGCGCCGGTCGCGTCGATGCGGACCACTTCGCCCAGCTGTATGCGCCCGCCGGCGTCCAGCTCGAGGCATTCGCCGAGCTGGACGACCCGCGATAGCCCGCTGACCCGATAGTAGGCGGGCGTCACCTCGCTGACGATGCCGCCGGTGGCGATTTTCGCCGTGGCCAAGGCGCCGCGCAGCCAGTGCTCGAGGCGGTCTAAGGTGTGGCCGTGCGCCGGCGCCGCCGGCAGGGCGGCTTCGGCCATCGGGGGGCTGGGGGTATGGGCGGTCGCCACCTTATCCTGTGATCCTTGTCATCGCGCCCTTGCCCGGCGCCGCGGCCGGAGCCTCGCGAGGCGCCGCCGGCCGGCCGGCGCTTACCGCGCGTTAGCCGTTCGACCCCAAGCTCCGGATCGCATCTTGCAAAGAGGTCTCAGAATCTTTGATCGACGCGGTCACGGCCTCAAAGGCGCGCTGCACCATGATCAGCTTGGTGATCTCGTTGACGGGATTGACGTTGGCGCGCTCGATAAAGCCCTGCTGGACCCCCGTCTTGGTGAAATCCAAAACCGGCGCCGCGGATCGATCGGGCACGACGCCCGAGTTCTCGAAGCGCGTCAGGTTGGCGGCGGCATCGATCGTGAAGAGCCCGAGCGCACCGACCTGCCGGTCGTTCTGGGTGATGGTGCCATCGCGCGCGATCCGCGGCGGCCCGGCGTTGGGATCGAGCCGGATCGGTGCGCCGCCGGCGTCCTGGATGGCATAGCCGTTGAGGGTTTTGAGCTCGCCGGCGTCCGTCATGCGCATGCGGCCGTCGCGCGTGAAAACCCGGCCGGTGGGCGTCGCAATGGCGAGCCAGGCATTGCCCTCGACGGCCACGTCCAAGGCGTTGTCGGTCCTGACGAATTCCCCGGATTGGCGCGAAATAAAGCTCGATCCCGCCGAGGCGAACGCCACCGGGTCGGGCGCCGCCAGTGACAGCACGCTTTCGAACTTGACTTCCTCGGCGCGGAAGCCGGCCGTGCTGGCATTGGCCAAGTTGTGCGCGATCGTCTCCAGCCGCTTTTGCAAGGACATCTGCGCAGAAAGCGACACGTAGAGGTTGGATTGCATGGCGCTAGCGGCCCCCGAGCCGGAGGTTTTGCAGGCTGGCGAGCAGATCGCCACCGATGCCGGCTTCCAGCGGCTGGCTGAAGAGCAAGGCCGGACCGGTCGGGGTCGCCGGCTGGTTGGCGATGTCCCAGCGCGCGCTGAAGCCGGTCAGGAATTTGGCGAGCTTGGCGGGGTCCTTGAGGTCGTCGATGTCGAGGCGCGCGGAGATGATTTCGGCCTGTCGATCGATGTCGAAGTTGGACATTGCCGCGGGCAAGCCGAGCGCGGTCTGGGCCACCTTCAGGAGGGCAGCGTCGGCGAGGATGCCGTAGGCGCTGGTCAGGGTTGCGGCCTTGCGCTGGAAGTAGAGGGCCAGCCGCACGCCCTCGTTCTGGCTGCCGGCATCCTCCTCCATGACCTGGCGCACGTAGCGGTCGACCGTGCCTTGCCGGCTTCGCTCGAACAGCGTCGCCGTCTCCCCGTATCTTTGAAAGTTGAACGCCTCCGCGAACTCCCGGTAGCGCGTGTCTGCCAGCTTGCGCGCAAAGGCAGTGTTGCTGTCGACACCCTCGCTCAGCACCTTGCGCATAAAGGCCTTGGCATAGGTCATGTCTTCGAGACCAAAGGCCTTCATGGCGAAAGCGAACAGGCGATGATCGCCGAGGAGGTCGTCGATCGATTTCACCTCTTGGATGTGGGCCAAATAGTACTCGGCCTCGCGTGCCACCGTCGGTTTGGAGCGCGCGCTGGCAAGCGCGCGGGGCAAATCGGCTGCCACGAGCTGATAGCTGCTGACGGTCGTCGACACAACCCGAGGCCTCCGTGCGGATCGGGTGAGCTTGGCAAAGGCGCCTTACCCGAAACTGGTGCCGGGCCTCGCGGTGGCGCCGCCGCCGCCGCCGCGCCAGCCTCGCGTAAGGCGCACGCGCTTTAGGTTAGGGCTGGAAACATCCGGAGCTGCCCGCCGTGACCATCATCCTCGGCCTCGTCATTACCTTGGGCTGTCTGCTTGGGGGATTCGTGGCCATGGGCGGCCATGTCTACGTGATCTGGCAACCTTGGGAATACGTCATCATCTGCGGCTCGGCGCTTGGCACCTTCGTGGTCGCCAATCCGATGAAGACCATCAAGGATGCCGGCAAAGGCATCATCGAGGCCTTCAAGAATGCAGCGCCGGACCGCCGCCAATACCTCGATGTGCTGGGGGCGCTGCACTCGCTGATGCGCGAGCTGCGCAGCAAGCCCCGCAATGAGGTGGAGGGGCACTTCGAGGATCCGGCCCAGAGTTCGGTGTTTCAGAAGTATCCGACGCTGCTGGCCGACGCGGGGCTCACCGCATTCATCTGTGACTACTGCCGCCTCATCATCATCGGCAACGCGCGCACGCACGAGATCGAGTCCTTGATGGATGAAGAGATACAGACCCTGCGGCAAGACCAGCTCAAGTCCTATCACTCGCTCGTCTCGGTCTCGGAGGCGCTGCCGGCGCTCGGCATCGTCGCGGCTGTGCTCGGCGTCATCAAGGCCATGGGTGCGCTGGACCAGGCGCCCGAAGTGTTGGGGCATTTGATCGGGGCGGCGCTGGTGGGCACATTCGCCGGCATCTTTTTTTCCTATTCGGTAGTTTCCCCGGTCGCCACCAAGGTGAAAACCATTCGTGAGAAAAAGGTCCGGCTCTATGTGATCGTCAAACAGACGCTGCTGGCCTTTATGAATGGGGCCATGCCACAGGTTGCGGTCGAGCACGGGCGCAAGACGATCTCCGCCTACGAGCGACCCTCCATCGACGAGGTTGAACGCGAGACCTTGGCGTTCGCCGGCGGGTCGGCCGAGGACGTTGGCCGCAAGGAGGCCGCCTGATGCTTGCGGCAGCGGCCACACCGGCCGGCGCCACGGCCCGGTGGCTCGATGCCACCCTCGCCGGCAAGGCCAATGTCGTCGAGCGCCTGCCGATGTTGGCGCTGACCCTGCAGCGCGCCGGTGAGCTCTGTGCCGAAGGTCTGCGCGAGCTGAGCGCGAAGCCCGCCCGCATGACCCTGAAGGGCATTGAGAACGGCTCGGTCGATGCCGTGCTCGGGGCCGACGGCGGCATGGTCACGGGCGTGCTCTACGCGGCAAAGTGGGACGCGCGGCTGCTCGTGAGTTTGCGTCAGGATGCAATTCTCGCCCTGATCGAGCTTGCCTTTGGCGGCGATGGCAGCGAGCCGGCCGACCTCGGCACCCGCCCGTTGTCCAAAATCGAGGTGCGCTTCGCGCGACGCTTTTTTGCCCGTGTTGCGGCGGCCCTCGGGCAGGCGTTTCGCGATGTGGCGGAAACGCCGTTCGCAGTTGAGATCTCGGCGACCGAGCCCGACCGCGATGACTTTCAGGGTGCGCAGGCCGCCGTGGCGATTGCCAAGTATCACTTCGATTGGTGCGGGCGCGGCGGGGAAATCGGGCTGGCGCTGCCGCAGTCCACGCTCGCCGAGCTGCGCACGGCGCTCGCGGTGGTGCCGAAAAAAGAAAAGCAGCGGCCGGCCGATCCGAACTGGGTGCAGCGCATCGAACAGGAGATTACCCGCTCCAAGGTGGTGTTGAGCGCCATTTTGGATGAGCGGCCGATGCTGCTGGGCGAAGTCATGCGTCTGCAGGTCGGCCAGATCCTGCCGCTGGCGGCAACGGCGCACAGCCGGCTGCCGATTGAGTGCAACAACGAGAGAATCATGTGGTGCCATCTCGGCAAATCCAACGACGTCTACACGCTGCGCGTCGACCGGCAGGTCGATCAAGAACAGGAGTTCATGGACGAAATCTTGAGCCGCTGAAGCTTATTGGCAAGGTGCAAGGGAAATGACGGACACGACGGCAGTAAAACACGGGTCATTGTTGCAAGAATATGCGGCCGAGCTGACGCCGACGCCGGAAGAGCTGGCGCTGGCGCTCGGGCCGGCCGGCCAGCGCGCCGGCAGCGGCAGCAAGCCGCGTGTCTCCGAGCAGGCCGCGGTAGGCGCGCGCAACCTCGAAATGGTGATGCGTATTCCGGTGACCATGAAAGTTGTGCTCGGTTCGGCAACCATGCCGGTGGCGAGCCTCGTCAAACTCGGGCGCGGCGCCGTCATTCCGCTTGAGCGCAAAGTCGGAGAGCCCGTCGACGTCGTCGTCAACGACCGGGTGATCGCGCGCGGCGAGCTGGTGGTCGTCGACGAGAGCAGCTCCCGCTTCGGCATCTCGCTGACCGAGATCATCGGGCCGCGGGGCAACGAGCAGCCGCAATAGCAGCCGGCCTACCATGACCGCCAGCCCGCAAGGCAAAACCGCACCACCGTCGGCGCCCCTGGCGGGCCCGGCGAAGGCGGCCCTGCTTTTGCTGGCGCTCGGCAAGGCACGCGCGGCCAAGGTATTGCGGCGTTTCGATGCGGACGAGCTGAAGCAGCTGAGCAAGACCGCGCTGACGCTGCGCCCGCTGCCGGTGGCCGACCTCGACAACCTGATCGAAGAATTTGCCCAGCGCTTCGCCAGCGGCCTCAATTTCATTGGCTCGGTCAACGAGGTCAAAAGCCTGCTCGATGCGGCCAATGCCAGCGAGCCGCCGGCGCTGGCCGCCGACGCGGTTGCCGCGGAGCTGCCGGTGTGGGAGCTGGTTGCCAAGCAACGACCCGAGACCCTCGAGCCCTATCTGCTGAAGGAGCATCCACAGACCATTGCCGTCATCCTGTCCAGGCTCGGGTCCGAGTCGGCGGCGGCAATCGTCAGCATCTTGCCGGCACCGCTGCGTAACACGCTGTTGGCGCGCATGCTGAATATCAAAAGCATCGAGCCCGAAGGCTTGCGGCTGGTCGAGGCAACGCTGCGAGAGGATTTCGTCGCTCAGGCGAGTGGAGGCGGCGCCTACGCCGAGATCGCCAACATTCTCAATCGCCTGGACAAGAGCCAATCCGACGAGGTGATCAAGGGCTTCGCCGAGAGGCGCCCCGACGATGCCAAGGCCCTGCGACAGCTACTGTTTACCTTTGCCGAGCTGCCGCTGCTGCCGGCCAAGGCCCGCGGCATCCTGTTCGATCAGGTGCCGATCGAGCGGCTGGTGCTAGCATTGCGCGGCACCGATGCCCAATTCCAGACCACCATTCTTTCCTCGCTGGCCTCACGCTCCAAGCGCATGGTCGAGGCCGAGCTGCAAAACCCCGTCGAGGTGCCGCCGGGCGAGATCGCGCAGGCCCGTCGCGCCATTGTCGAGGTGGTCCTCAAGATGATGGCCAAGGGTGAAATCACCCTGCCGTCGGCCGAGGGCGGCGAGGAGGCGCCGGGATAAGCCATGGCCGAACACCACGACAAGGACAGCAAGACCGAAGAACCGACCGAGAAAAAGCTCCGGGACGCGATAGAGCGCGGCAATACCCCCTTCTCCAAGGAGGTGGGCGTACTGGCCTCGCTGCTCGGTATCCTGATCATTTCCTCGTTTCTGCTGGCCGCCAGCGTCGGCCGCCTCAACGCCGCCCTCCAGCGCTTGCTCGATGATCCCGGCGGCTGGGCGCTCGAAAACGGCGCCGATGCGGTGCGTCTGTTCGAGGCCCTGGGGCTCGAGATGGCGCGACTGTTGCTTCCCGCCATCATCGTGCTGGCAACGGCTGGCGTCCTCGCCTCGTTTCTGCAGAATTCCCCGCGCATCGTATTCGATCGCATCCAGCCGCAGCTGTCGCGCTTGTCCCTGACCAAAGGCTGGCAGCGATTGCTCGGACAGCACGCCCAAGTCGAATTCCTGAAGGCGGTGCTCAAGCTGGCCGCCATCTGCCTGCTGGGGGCCGTGACCATCGGTGCCGCCAAACACCAGGTCAGCAATGCCATCTTCCTGGAGCCCGCCGCGCTTCCCGGCCTGATCCATGGCATGGCCGCGCGCTTTGTGGCGACGCTGGCCGTCGGCGCCGTGGTGCTGGTGGCCGCCGACCTGGTTTGGTCACGCCTGTTCTGGCAACGCGAGCTGCGCATGACGCGGCAGGAGCTCAAGGAGGAAATGAAACAGGTCGACGGCGACCCGATCGTGAAGGCGCGCCTGCGTTCGCTCGCCCGCGATCGCCTGCGCAAACGCATGATCGCCGCCGTGCCGCGAGCCACCATGGTGATTGCCAATCCAACCCACTTCGCGGTGGCGCTGCGCTACCTGCGCGAAGAGGGCGGCGCCCCGCTGGTCGTGGCCAAGGGACAGGATCATATCGCCCTGAAGATTCGCGAGGTCGCCGAACAGCACGGCATTCCCGTGATCGAGGACAAGGCGCTGGCGCGTTCGCTGCACAAGGCCGTTGAGGTCGACCGCATGATCCCGCCGGAATTCTACAAGGCGGTCGCCGAAATCGTCATCTATCTGGCTGCGCGCCAGGCTGCCGCAAGGCGTCCCGTGTAGGAGCAAACCATGCTGAAGCAGGGCAATCACTCGACCTGGGAACGCGAGAAGGCGTTGGCCGACGGTTTGCGCGACGTTGCCTGCGAGCTGCGGCTGATCGAGGCGACCGACCTCGTCGCTTTCATTCGCACGGAACAGTTTGCCAACATCGCCAACCTGGTCAACTCGTCGACCGAGCTCTACTTCAAACCGGGAACCGTCAGGTTCGGGCAATCCGGCGACGTCAGCCTAAAGTGGGGTGGCGTGCCCACCATTGCGCTCGACATGGAATTCCACCACTCGCGCGTCAAGGTGTATTTCCGCTTGCTGCTGGAGGCCCTGCAGGCCGGTGTCGAGATCACCTACATCAATTTCGAGGATGCCGCGGCGCACCCCGAGCACAATACCCGGCTGTTGATCGAGGCCATTGCCAGCGCGCGGTTGAGCCCGATTGTGCCCGCTGCCGGCGGCGAGCCCGTGCGCCTTCAGGGGACCGCCGGTTGAGCTGGGATTGGGCCGTCCGCCCTCGCCCGCGCGCAAGCTTCGTACAAGATTAGGCGCCTAGAACAGCGAGTAAGGACGACTTGCGGGAAGCCGGCCATGGGCCCTCTCTACCTTTTCAGCGCCGTGGCGCGCCACAACCAGTGGCTGTCGGCCCGGCAGGCCACCATTGCGGGCAACATCGCCAACGCTAATACCAAAGGCTTCAAGGCACTCGACGTCGACCCATTCGAGAAAGCGGTCGAGGGCGCGAAGCTCGCCATGGCCGCCACCCACGCCTCCCACCTCGGCGTGCCGGCCGGCGCCAGCGCCAATCCGGAGCTTCGCGCGGCGGAAGCCTGGGAAGTGACGCACTCGGGCAATAGCGTGAGCCTGGAGCAGGAGTTGATCAAGTCTTCCGAGGTCGGTCGCGCCTACCGGCTCAACGCCAATGTCGTCAAAGCATTCCACCGCATGCTGCTCGCCAGCGCCAAGGGCTAATGAAATGGCCGATCCGCTGCAGGCCACCCTGAAGATCGGCGCATCCGGCCTCGAGGCGCAATCGACGCGACTGCGCGTCGTCTCGGAGAACCTTGCCAACGCCCAGTCGACGGCGACGACGGCGGGCGGCGACCCCTACACGCGCAAGATCATCAGCTTCGAGGCCGAGTTCGACGATGCGCTGGGGGCCAATCTGGTGCGGGCAGGCAATATCGAGCAACCGCGGCCGACCTTCCGGGTCGATCACGATCCGAGCCATCCGGCGGCCGACGCCAATGGCTACGTCAAATTGCCGAACGTCGACATCTTGGTTGAGCTCACCGACATGCGCGAGGCCAACCGATCCTATGAAGCAAACCTGCAAGTGATCAAACAGGCGCGCGAGATGATCGCCCTGACGATCGATCTGCTGAGGAGCACATGAATATCGATCCGATCGGCGCGGCAACGCCGGGGAGCACGGCGGCCGCGGCGGAAAACGCGGTGGGTGCGGCCGGCGTTGGCCTGCCGGCGGCAGCCGGCGAGACGGGCCGGGCCGATTTCGCCAGCCTGCTGGGCCAGATGATGAGCTCGCTGGCGGGCGCCTTGCGGACCGGCGAGGCGGCCTCGCTCGCCGGTCTCAAGGGCCAGCTGCCCGTAGCAGGGGTGGTGGAGGCGGTGATGACCGCCGAGCAGACCCTGCAGGGGGCAATCGCCGTGCGCGACAAGGTCGTTGCCGCCTACCTCGAACTCAGCCGCATGCAAATCTGAAAGGAGTTGCTCGTGAGATCGCTCGCCATCGCGGCCACCGGCATGAATGCCCAGCAGACCAATGTCGAAGTGATTGCCAACAATATCGCCAACATCAACACCACGGCATTCAAACGCTCGCGCGCCGAGTTCACCGACCTTTTGTATCAGGCCGAGCGCGCGGCCGGCACGCCCAACCGGGGCGGCCAGGAGCCGGTGCCGGAGGGCGCGCAGATCGGTCTCGGCGTGCGCACCACGGCCGTGCGCAACCTGCACATGCAAGGCGCCATGACCAGCACCGGCAACAAACTGGATCTGGCCCTGAATGGCCGCGGCTGGTTCCAAATCGCCGGTGCCAATGGCGAGACCTTTTATACGCGCGCCGGCGCCTTCAACAAAAACGCGACCGGCCAGATCGTTACCGCCGACGGCTACGTGGTCCAGCCGGCCATGACGATCCCGCAAAATGCCAGCGAAATCACCATCAACGAGACCGGCCAGGTCTTCGTGCGCCTCGGCACCGATACCACCATGCAGCTGATCGGCCAGTTCACGCTTGCCAATTTCACCAATGAGACCGGCCTCGATCCACTCGGCAGCAATCTTTACCGCGAGACGACGGCGTCGGGCGCGGCCGTCATCGGCGTGCCGGGGGAAGCGGGCTTTGGCAGCGTGAATCAGGGCTACCTCGAGCACTCCAACGTCGATCCGGTGAAGGAGATTACCGAGCTCATCTCGGCGCAGCGCGCCTATGAGATGAACTCGAAGGTCATCCAGGCCTCCGATGAAATGTTCGCCACCGTCGCCAAGGGCCTGCGTTAAAGCCATGCCAGGGATCGGGCGCAAAAACAGGATGCTGCGCAAAGGGGGGATGGTGCGCAAAATCTTACTTTCGGTCGCGTTGGCGTGGGGATTGCTCTTGCTTGCGGCCGGCGCCGGCCCGGTCCAGGCAAGCGACCTGGCGTTGCCCGTGCCGCGCGCCACCATCTACCCGGGGGAGGCGATCGTCGAGGACAACTTGATCGAGCGTGCCTTCATTGCCCGTACCGTTGCGCGCGCCACCGTTTTCGAAGGGCGTGAAGCGCTCCTCGGCAAGGTGGCACGTCGCACCTTGCTGGCCTTGCAACCCATCGCCATCAATTCCGTGCGCGAACCGTATCTGGTCAATCAGGGCAAGGCCGTTTTGGTCGTCTACGAAACGCGCGGCCTGACCATCACCAGCCAGGCCACCGCGCTCGAGAACGGCGGCGTCGGCGACGAAGTCAGTCTTCGCAACAACGACAGCGGGCTATTGATCAGGGGTGCCGTGGCGTCCGACGGCACCGTTCGGCTGAGGGCGCCATGATCGCGCGCTTTGTGCTGGCGCTGGCGCTATGCCTGCCGCCCGTCGGCGCGGCCGCCGCCACGCGCATCAAGGACATCATTTCGGTGCAGGGCGTGCGCGCCAATCAACTGGTGGGTTACGGTCTAGTGATTGGCCTCAACGGCACTGGCGACAGCCTGCGCAACGCACCCTTCACCGAACAGTCGCTGCAATCCATGCTCGACCGTATGGGCATCAACGTGCGCAACTCCAAGGGTCGCACGCGCAATGTGGCGGCCGTGATCGTCACCGCCGAGTTGCCGGCCTTCATCGGCCGGGGCTCGCGCATCGACGTCACCGTTTCTTCCTTGGGCGACGCCACCTCTTTGGCAGGCGGCTCGCTCGTCATGACCCCGTTGTCGGGGGCCGACAATCAGATCTATGCGGTGGCGCAGGGTCCGCTGGCGGTGTCGGGGTTTTCCAACGGCGGCAAGGCCGAAACTCTGACCCAGGGCGTGCCGACCACGGGCCGCATTCCCAACGGCGCGCTGATCGAGCGGCAAGGGCCGGGCCGTTTCGCCGACGAAAAGGTCCTGGTGCTGGAGTTGCGCAATCCTGATTTCAAGACCGCAGTGCGGGTGGCCGATGCCATCAATGCCTTCACGCGGCAGCGCTACGGCGTGCAGGTCGCGCGCGAGGATGATTTGCGTACGATCACCATAAACCGACCATTCTACGTCGGCGCCGCCCGCTTCATGGCCGAGATCGGCGAACTTCCCGTCGAGCCCGACGTGCCCGCGCGGGTGGTGATAGACGAACGCACGGGAACGATCGTGATCGGCAAAGATGTGCAGATCTCGACCGTTGCGGTGTCGCACGGCAACCTGACCGTGCGGGTGACCGAGACGCCCAAGGCCACGCAGCCGATGCCGTTCACGGCCGGCGAGACCGTGGTCACCCCCGAGACGCAGGTGTTGGTGGACCAGACGGGCGGCAATCTCGCCATCGTGCGGGGGACCAACCTGCAAACGCTCGTCAGCGGCCTCAACAAGATCGGCCTGAAGCCCACCGGCATCATTGCAATTCTGCAGGCGATCAAGTCGGCCGGTGCCCTGCAAGCGGACCTGGTCGTGCAATGAGCCGCTTGCAGCGGAGGACAAAACCGCGACGCGCCAGGGCGAAGCGTCTTGTCGCGGGCACCGTCTTGATGGGGCTCGGCATCGGCGCCGACGGCGTCGCGGCCCAGGGTTGGGATACGACGGTGACGGCAGCCGTTACGCCCGTGGCGGCGCCCGAGGTTGCGCCGCTGCTGGCGCCCTCGCTGCAGCGGCCAATCCCGCTACGCCAGGCGCGAGGCCTCGCGGCGCCGGATGCCCATCCAGCGCCGGCGACCCCGGCGAACGTGCCCGCGGCCAAACCGCCGATCTGGACGACGGCGGCGAACGGGGCGCCGGCCGCCGCCGCCGGGGAGGCGCCGGTGACCGCGTCGCTGCCCGCGCCGACGGCACCGCGATCAAACTTCGTGCGTCAATTCTGCGTCAATGTCGCCGATGCGACGGCCGATGCGCGCTACGCCTGGCAAAAGAAGACGCTGGCGGATCTGGAACAGGAGCTCGACAAGCGCATGATGCTGCTTGAAGCAAAGGCCGCCGAGACGCGCGACTGGCTGACGCGCCGCGACGAGTTCGCGAACAAGGCGCGCGATGGACTGATCCTGATCTATGCGCGCATGCGCCCCGATGCGGCGGCGGCGCAGTTGTCGGCGATGGACGAGGAGACGGCGGCTGCCGTAATCAACCGGCTCGATCCGCGCAATGCCAGCGGCATCATGAGCGAGATGGAGCCGGCCAAGGCCGCCAGATTGACGGCCATCATTGCCGGTGCTGCCCGCACCCCCAACGACAATGCGGCGGCAGCTTTGAAAGAGAAGCGCTCATGACCAAGGTTGCCATGATCCTAGCGGCGCTTCTGATCGGCGGCTGCGGCGACAGGCTCAAGGATATTGCCCAGGAACCGCACCTGACGCCGGTCGGGGCCGGCATGCACCCGAACCGGGTGGCGGTGCTCGGCGAGCAGGTGATACCCGCACCTCCCCATCGCTCCGATCAATCGTTTTGGCGCGATAGCAGCGCCGATTTGTTTCGTGATCCACGGGCGATGAAGGTCGGTGACGTGGTGACGGTCAAGATCTCCATCAAGGACAAGGCTTCGCTCGACAACAACACCGAGCGCTCGCGCAATTCCAAGAACAACCTGGCCTTCGACCTCAACTATGACCTGAAGGCCGGCCCCTTGAAGGGCAAGGGCGACACCGGCATCAACTCCGATATCGATGCGAAGACCTCGAGCAAAGGCGAGGGTGCGATCACGCGCTCGGAGAGCATCGAGCTGCTGGTGGCGGCCGTCGTCACCGACGTCCTGCCCAACGGCAATCTGGTGATCAGCGGCACGCAAGAGGTGCGGGTGAACTTCGAAGTGAGGGTGCTGAGCGTGGCCGGCATCGTCAGGCCGCGCGACATCTCGACGGAGAACGCCGTTTCTTACGACAAGATCGCCGAGGCCCGCATTTCCTACGGCGGGCGAGGGCGCCTCACCGAAGTTCAGCAGCCCGCCTGGGGACACCAGATCGTCGACCTCTTGTCTCCGTTCTGACATGGCAGCCGAGCCGACCACGCCCAACAACGACGAGCCGGCGGCCGCGGCGGCGGTCTCGAAGCCCCCGTCGTTGCTGGTTTTTTTGGGCGGCATGCTGATCCTGACAGGCTTTGCCACGGGCGCCGGCGGCTTGCTCGGCGTGCAGCTGGTCGCGAGATTGGCGCCCGTGCACACGAGCGAAACGGCCGCCGGGCAATCCTTCAAGGGTCGTTATGCGGAGAACGCCACGATCAAGGCCTTGCCACCCATCGTCACAAATCTAGCAAGCCCTTCCAACACCTGGGTGCGGCTGGAGGCCTCGATCGTCATCGATCGAGCGCCGGACGGCGAGCCCAATGCGCTGTTGGCGGGCGTCGCCGAGGACTTCGTCGCCTTCCTGCGGACGGTCTCCCTGCAGCAGATCGAGGGGCCGAGCGGCTTTCAGAACCTGCGCGAGGATCTCGGTGATCGCCTGCGTGTGCGCACCGGCGGCAAGGCTCGCGAGCTGGTGATCCAGGGCTTCATCGTGGAGTGAATGATGCACAGAAAGCTGCTCGTTGCGCTTCTCCTCGGCGTGCTGTCGGCGACCCCGGCTTTGGCACAGATACCAAGTCTTGAGACGCTGATTCCGGCGGGGGACGCTTCCGCCGCCGGACGCATCGTGCAACTGATGGCGGTCGTCACCGTGCTCTCGGTGGCGCCAGGCCTGCTGATCATGGTGACCTGTTTCACGCGCTTTGTGGTGGCGCTATCCTTCCTGCGCGCCGGCCTTGGACTGCAGACGACCCCCGCCAACCTGATCTTGATCAGTCTCGCCTTGTTCATGACCTTCTACGTCATGGGGCCGACCTTCGACCGGGCATGGCAGAACGGCGTGCAGCCCTTGATGGAAAAGCAGATCAGCGAGCAGGAGGCCTATGGCCGCATCACCTCGCCGTTCCGTGCCTTTATGCGCGCCAACGTTCGCGACAAGGATCTGAAACTGTTCGCCGACATGGCAACCGAGACCCTGCGTCAACAACAGGAGGACGCGGAGGTCGACCTGCGCGTGCTGATTCCCGCCTTCATGATCTCCGAGCTAAGGCGCGGTTTCGAAATCGGCTTTCTGATCGCCCTGCCATTCCTGGTGATCGACATGATCGTGGCGACGCTGACGATGTCGATGGGTATGATGATGCTGCCGCCGACCGTGATCTCGCTACCCTTCAAGGTGCTGTTTTTTGTGCTGATCGACGGCTGGAACTTGCTGATCGGCGGCCTGCTGCGCTCCTTTGCCTAACGCGGCGGCATTAAGCAAAGATCAACGCTTCTGCCTTAACCATGTCGGCCACGCAGGTTGCGGGGCCGCGGACGGGGCTTAAGGGCTCGGAGCCAATCTGCTTACGGGTCAGCGGTAACGACCCGTTTGCCGCCAACACGCCCTAGGGGATAAATCAATGAGTAGCATTAATACCAACGTCGCAGCCATGACTGCGCTGCAGACGCTCAACATGACCAACAAGGCTCTGACCGAGACGCAGAACCGGATCTCGACCGGTTTCCGCGTCGCCGAGGCATCCGATAACGCCGCCTATTGGTCGATTGCCACTACGATGCGTTCCGACAATGCCGCCCTCTCCACCGTCCAGGACGCGCTCGGCCTCGGCTCGGCCATGGTCGATACGGCCTACACCGGCGTCAAGGCCGCCATCGAGGTCGTCGACGAGATCAAGACCAAGCTGGTCGCCGCCCGTCAGCCGGGCCTCGACCGCGCCAAAATCCAAAGCGAGATCAGCGAACTGCAAAAGCAGCTGACCAGCATCGGCAGCTCGGCCGTGTTCTCCGGCGAGAACTGGCTATCGGTTGATTCCGCACCCGCGACGTACAACGCCACCAAGAGCATCGTTGCCTCATTCAGCCGCTCCGGAGGCGCCGTTTCGATCCAGACCATCTCAATCGACACTTCGACGGTCAAGCTGTTCGACGCCAACCCAGCGACGACCAACGCCGCCGCCGGCATCCTCGATGCCAACCGCGTCCTTGCCACCGGTGCGATCGACAACACGGCAACCACCTACACGGTGGCCAGCCTGAACATCGGCAGCCTGACCGACAGCGCGACCGACCTAGGCACGCTGGACGCCTACATCCGGGGCACCGATACCGCCCTCAAGGAAATGGCGACCGCGGCGAGCAATCTGGGTGCGGTTAAATCCCGCATCGACCTGCAGAAGGATTTCGTTACCAGCCTGATGGACGCCATTGATCGCGGCGTCGGCACGCTCGTGGATGCCGACATGAACGAAGAGTCGACCAAACTGCAGGCCCTCCAGGTCAAGCAGCAGCTGGGCATCCAGGCGCTCAGCATCGCCAACTCGGGCAGCCAAAGCATCCTGAGCCTGTTCCGCTAGACGGCGTCCTCGGAGAGAGAATAAACAACGGCCGGCCGCAGCTCAGCTGCGGCCGGCCTTTTATTGCTGCTGCGGCCTGCTGGACGGCTCCGGCAATTCCCGCGCAAGGTTCGTGTTCGATCATCGGCGTGGATAGTCCGGACAATCCCCACCACACCGCATGATTGCACTGGAACAGTTGGAACGGCTTTGGCGCAGCCTGATCGGTTTGGGCGGGCGCCGCCTTGCCGCCTTGGCGGTGGTTGGCGTCGGCGTGTTCGCCGCCGTCGCGCTGGGCAGCTACTACCTCAGCCGACCGGAGCTCGAAACGCTTTATGCCGGCCTCAGCGCCCAGGACGTCAGCCGCATCGGCGCCGCGCTGAGGGAGGCCGGCATCGCCTTCGACGTCAACGCACAAGGCACCGCCGTGCTCGTGCGCTACGGCCAGACGGCGCAGGCGCGAATGCTGCTCGCCGAGAAGGGGCTGCCTGCCAGCGGCAATGCCGGCTACGAGCTGTTCGACAAGCTGGGCTCCATGGGTCTCACCTCCTTCATGCAAGAGGTGACGCGCGTGCGGGCGTTGGAAGGCGAGATGGCCCGCACCATCCAAGCCATGAAGGGCGTCAAGGCCGCGCGCGTGCACGTCGTGCTGCCGGACACTGGATCCTTTCGGCGCAGCCGCCAGAACCCATCCGCGTCCGTCATCATTCGCACCGAAGTTGCCGGCGATTTCAACCTGGCTCCGGCCATCCGCCACCTGGTCGCCGCCGCGGTCCCCGGCTTGGGCGTGGATCAGGTAACGGTACTCAACACGGATGGAACCATCCTCGCCTCCGGCGGAGATACCTTTAGCGCCGCGCCGGGGAAGATGATCAGCCTCGAGAAGGCGGTAAGCCGCGAGCTCACCGACAACATCGCCAAAACGCTAATGCCGTATCTCGGCATCAACAACTTCGAAATCAGCGTGACGGCGAGGCTCAATACCGACAAGCGACAGACCAACGAGACCTCATACAACCCCGAGTCCAGGGTGGAGCGGTCCGTGCGAGTGGTGAAGGAGACGGGCAACTCGCAAAATACCAACAGCCGATCGGCCGTGAGCGTCGAACAGAATGTCCCGGCCGACCAGACCGCGACGGCCGCCGCCGGCGACCAATCGAAAAAAACCTCCGAGCGTCGCGAGGAGACGACCAACTACGAGGTGAGCTCGAAGACCACATCGACCGTGAGCGATGGCTACAAGGTCGACAATCTGGCGATCGCGGTGGTGGTCAATCGCAAGCGCCTGTTGGCCTCACTGGCTGATGGGGTGAGCGAGGAGGCCGTGGACAAGCAACTGAAGGAGGTGGAGCGTCTGATTGGCTCTGCTGCCGGCGTCGATCTGAAACGCGGCGACCGGATCACCGTCTCCGCCGTCGAATTCATTCAGACCGGGCTGTCACTGGAACCGGTACCGTCGGTCGGGATCGTTGAGCAGTTGCTGCATCATACCGGCAGCATCGTCAGCGCGATCGCCATGGTGGCGGTCACCATGGTGCTGATCTGGTTCGGCTTGCGCCCGGCGATGCGGGCAATTTTGGAAGCCAAGCCCGTGCCGGCTGCGGCGGTCAAGGAATTGAGGGCACAAGCCGTGCCGGGCGCCGCGCCGGCCGGTGCCCAAGGTATCGCGGCCGAGGCCCACCCCAACCTTATCTCCGACCTGACACATGAGCGCGATCGCGCCCCGCAAAAGCGGCTCGAGCAGATGGTCGACTATGACGAGGAGCAGGCCGCCGCGGTACTGAAGGATTGGATGCGCGGGGCACAGAGTGCATGAGCACACCTTCGATTGCTCACTACCTGCGCGACTTTGGACCCGCGGGCGGGTCCAGCCTCGGCCGAGCCGAGCAATCCCGTGCCGGCGAAATCGAGCAAGCGGTTGCGCGCGGCGTCGAGCAGGGCCAGGCTGCGATCCGCGCCAACCTCGAGGCCAAACTCGAATACCAGCAAAAGCAGTTTGATATTGCGCTGGCTGCCGAGCGGCAGGCGCGCCAGGCGGAGGCGGTCAAGTTCGCCGCCGCCTTGGCCGCCGGGCTCATGAGCCTGGAGCGGACAATAGCGGATAGCGTCGGCCGGCTGCTGCAACCCTTCCTCGCTGCACGCGCGCACACCCAGGCTCTTGCCGACCTGCGTGCGGCGCTTCTCGCGCTGCTCGGCAAAGAGCCCGGCATCGCTTTGACGATTTCGGGGCCCGAGCATCTGTTGGCATGCTTACGCGAAACGCTGCCGGCGGCGGCCATCAGTTATGTGGCAAATAGCGATTGCGAGATCCGCGTCGTCGGCAACGAGACCGTCCTGGAGACCCGGCTCGGCGCCTGGCTGGCGGGGCTAGAGGAGGCGGGGTCTTGAGCGCCGCCGAGGAGGAAGCAAGAGCGAATGAACTCGTCATCATTCGCCGGCGTGGCGGCGGGGAGGATGCGCCGCACAAGGGCGGCGTCTGGAAGATCGCCTACGCCGATTTTATGACCGCCATGATGGCCTTCTTCCTGGTGATGTGGCTGATCAACGCCACCGATCAGCGGGTCATCACGCAGGTGGCCACCTACTTCAATCCGCTCAAGCTGACGGACAAATCCCCCCACCAGCGAGGCCTGCATGAATCCGACCTTGCCGCCCAATCCGACGATGGTGTGCTCAACGCCGGCAAAGGCAAGACCGAGGCCAAGGCCGACCGCGCTACAAGCGACAAATCCAAGGGCAACAAGTCCGATCATCTCAAGGGCGACGATAACAAGAAGGCGGAAAAGAAGGCGACCAGGGGCGAGGCGCAATACCCCGAAGCGACGCTTTATCGCGATCCACAGGGCACCTTGGACAAACTGGCGGAGGCCGCGCAACGGGTTGACGCGGTGGCCGGCGAGCGCAGCGGCGAGGTGAAGGGCACCGGTGGCATCGCCTATCGCAATCCCTTCGAACCGGCGCCGCGGCAAGCCGAGGCCGCGGCAAAGCCAACGGAGCGCACAACCGCCCCGAGCGAGCCTGCCCCAGCAAACGATGCCGGCCCAGCGGGCCAGGCGAAATCTGCGCTGGCCCCAGCGGGGGGCAAGGAGGCGGCGGTGCGAGCCGAACAGAAAGAGGCGGCCGTGCGAGCCGAACAGGAGGCGGCCGCGGCGCGCGCCGCCGCCGCGGGACTCGACGGCGAGCTGCGACAGGCGATTGCCCAGTCCGCGGGCGGCCTGGCGCCGCGCCTAGACGTCGCGGCGACGGAGGAGGGGCTGCTCATCAGCCTGACGGACGACTACGACTTCGGCATGTTTGCGGTGGCATCGGCCGAGCCGCGCCCGGCGATGGTCGTGGTGATGGAAAAGATCGCCAAAGTCCTGGCGCGGCAAACCGAGCCCCTGATCGTGCGCGGCCACACCGACGGACGCCCCTACCGAACCGGTGCTTACGACAACTGGCGTCTGTCGACGGCGCGTGCCCACATGGCCTACCTGATGTTGCTGCGCGGCGGCATCGCCGAGGCGCGCTTTGAGCGCATCGAGGGCCGCGCCGATCGTCAGCCGAAAATTCCAAGCGACCGCGACGCCGCCCAGAACCGCCGCATCGAAATTCTGCTGCGCAAGAGCAAATCGTGATGCGTGTCCCTCGATTGGCTCTTTTGCTCTTGGGCTTGCAGCTGCTGGCGGTGCCGCCGACGGCCGCCGAGGTCGTCGATCCCGTGGAGCTGGTGCGACCCTTGCGGGCTCTGCAAGACCGGATTGCCCAGGGCGACGCCGAAGCGCGCGCGGGGGCAAGCGTGATGCTGGGGAAAATCGACGAGGCGTTGCGCCGGGTCGACGCCGAGGCCTGGAAGAAGCCGAGAAACCTGCGCGCGGCGCTGGCGTTCACCCTGAGCGGCGGCGATCCCGGCATCCTTGAGACGATACTGGGCTTGGACGTTGCCCAGGAGAACGAGCGACTTGTGCAGGGCGCGCTCGCCTATGCGCGGGGCCGCGGCGGTGAGGCCCATGAGCTGATAGGCGAAATCAGCGCGCTGACGCTCGATCCGCTGATCGCAGGGCACGTGGCCCTCGTCCAGGCGGAGCTCGTCGCCAATTCCAACCCGGGTCGGGCGATTGCGCTGCTCGACGAGGCGCGGCTGCTGGCGCCCGGCACGCTGGTCGAGGAAGCAGCCCTCAGACGGCAGGTATCGCTGCTCGCGGCGGCAGGCCACCCCGAAATGTTGGAAGCCCTGAGCGGTCAGTATTTGCGCCGCTTTCCCAAATCCTTCTACGCTGGCAACTTCAAGCAGCAGTTTGCTGCCGAGCTTGTCGGTCGCAAGACCGCCCCTCTCGACACCACCAAGCTCGACGCCGCATTGCTGTCCCTCGAGGCGACCGAGCAACGCGACCTCTATCTTCTGATCGCCACCGAAGCGATCGCTAGAGGGCGAATGGGGTTGGTCCGCCATGCCGCCGGCAAGGCGCTGCGCCGCGCCGACACCGGAACGCCGCAGCACATGCGCGCGGTCACCTATGAGGCGGCGGCGCTGATCGTCACCGGCGATTTCGAGGCGGGGTTTGCGGCGCTTGAGGGTGTGGACCGGACAAAACTCGAAGGCGAAGACGTCGAATTGCTCGACGCCGCCCTGGCGGTCGCCGAGCACATTTGCCAGCTTCCGGCCGCCGCCGCTCAGCCAGGGCCGCCACCTCCCGGTGCAACGGCATCGGCAAAAATCGAGGCCGCAAGAGCGGTGGTCGCGCGCGTGGATGCGATGTTATCGAGGGCACGCCAATGAGTGCAGCGGACAGCTTGGGAGTTCGCGGCGCGGCCGCGGCCAGCCGGGCGGCCAGAGCCGGCGCGGAGAGCCACGCCGAGACCCAAGGGGGCGGTAGCCGGGCCAGTGGCTTCTTGGATGTTCTGTCCGACCTTGCCGAGCAAAGACGGGATCTGCCGCCGGAGCCCGTGGCGGAGGCCGCCGCCGCGGCCAAGGCCGGACTGCTTGAGGCGGTGCTGCGCCATCTGGCGTCCACTGACGGCGGCGAACGAGGTCCAAGCGAGCCCGTGCCGGATCGCCAAGACCCTGCAGCCGACGAGGCTCCGCCCATCCGGCCGTCGCCTTCGCTGGCCGAGATCGCCGCGGTACTGAGCGCGCCAGTGCCCCGCCTATCGGCTCCGGCCGCGGATGCCGGGTCCGGTCCGCGAGGATGCGACGCCGAGCCCGTGGCAAGGCCGCAAGCAAACCTCAACGCACCAATGGTCGAGGCGCGTCAAGGTCCCGAGCTTGAGGGCGTCGCAGCCTCTGCCAAGGTGCCGGTCGCCGCGGCCGCATCCACCTTGAGGGTCCTCGAGTGCGAAACGCATCTGGCGCCGGCGACCGGCACTGGGGTTGTGCTTGAGCGGGCGGCGACGCCGACACCCACCTCGGTGGCATCGAGTGGCGCGCACGAGCCAGCCCCGGCCACGGCTGCCGACGAGGAGGCGAGTCCGCCGCACGATGGCCTGGGCGCCAAGGGCACTCTCGCCAAGGACGCGAGGCTGCTGCCTTCGATGCGCGCCGGCGATCCCGCCGCGAGCCGTCCACCCCAGCCTGTACGCGAACAGCAGACGGAGCCGATCCCTGCCGCGGCCGCCGACGCGGAGGCTGAGGGCAAAAGCCCTGCCGGTGCGGCGCCGCTGCCGGCCGTGGCGGAAGCGCGCACACACGGGGCCTCGGCGGCGGCGCTCGGGCCGATTTCGCCGCTGCGCCAGCTGGCCCAGCACATCGCCGCGGAGACGGTGCCCGGCGACAGCGGCGTCGACAGCGCGGTGACCCGCGACAAGCTGCCCGTACCATCCGTGCTCAGGGTGCTTTCCATCCAACTGCAGCCCCTCGAGCTCGGGACCGTCAGCGTGCGCATGACGCTGCGAAATGATGCCCTTGCTGTCGAGATCACCGCCGATCGGCAGGAAACGGCGCGCCTCTTGCAACAGGACCGCGAGGCGCTCTTCCGGCTGCTGCAGGCCAGCGGTTTTGCGACGGACAGTATTCAGGTGCTGAGCCGCCCCGCCGACGCGCCGTCGCCGGGCGCGGCGCACGGATGGCCGCAGTTCTCCCAGCAGCAGGCGGGCGCAGGGTTCGCGCAGCCCGATGCGCGCTCGTTCGGCAAGCAGGGGCAGGCCGGGCGCGAGCAGAAGCCCCCCAACACAAGCCGAAAGGGTGACGATGAGATCAGCAGCGCTCGCGCTGGCGGCAGCCTTTACGTCTAGTGTTTCGTGCGCGCTCGGCCAGGATTTGACGTGCGAGCGCGAGATGTTACGGGCGGCGCACACGCACGGGATACCGCTTGGCATGTTGTATGCGGTCGGCCTGACGGAGACGGGCCGCGGTGACAGCCTGCGGCCCTTTGCCCTGAACATCGAGGGCCGGGCGGTCTACCAGTCCGATCGGAGGGCCGCGCTCGATCGGTTCAGGGCCGCGCAGCAGGCGGGGGCGAGATCGATCGATGTCGGCTGCATGCAGATCAATCATCGCTTCCACGGGCAGAACTTCGCCTCGATCGAGGAGATGCTGGAGCCGGCAAAAAACGTGGACTATGCCGCACGCTTCTTGCGACAGTTGCGCGAACGGGAAGGCAGCTGGACGATGGCTGTTGCCCGCTACCACGCGGGGCCCAACAATGATCCGGCGCAAAGGCGCTACGTTTGCCGTGTGATCGCCAACATGGTCGCGAGCGGCTTCAGTAGCTGGACAGCGGAGGCCCGCGCCTTCTGCGCGCCGGACCAGGGCGGCCCGGCGCGGGGTATGGATCAAGCGGCGGCAGGTAAGCCCTGAGAGCAGCTTCGGCAGGCAGTCATGATGCACACGGGATTGTCGGGACCCTTTCGATTGACGATTGCCGCCATCGAAGCGGCGGTGCCGCGCAGGTCGGCGGGGGTCTACGCCATCGGTCACGCCGACGGCATGGGTCGATTTTGCGTTAGTCACGTCGGCCGCGATGATCGAGACGTGCGGGCGAAGCTGCGCTGCTACGTTGGCTCCGACATGCTTTTCAAGTTCTCTTACTATCGCGATGCGCAGGCGGCCTTCGAAAAGGAGTGCCAACTGTTTCACGACATCAGCCCGCCACGCAATCGCGTGCATCCGGACCGACCACCGGGCACTACTCTGGAGTGCCCGGGCTGCCGGATTTATGACCGCTTCTGAGTAGGTTTAAAACATCGGTTAGGGCCGCCTGGTAGCCATAGTGCCAATAGGCGCGCTCGGGGGTGTCGGCATCAAGATGCTTCTGGTCGAAGGCGGCGTAGGGTGCCTCCGCTTCGAGCCATTGCCGGATGTTGTCCCGGTGGCTGAGCAACAACGCCATTTTGCGGTGATCGGACATTGCCCATATGCGATGCGTGAACCGAGGCAGGGGCGCCACCTCTGCCTTGTAGCGTATGCGCATTGGAGAAGCGCCAATCGTCAGGCTCGCGTTTGCCTAAAATTGTAGGGGATCTCTTTACCGGCCGCGAACGCTTAGCGCGCCTGGCGGGCGAGTGCCTGATCGATCAGCATGTTGGCAATCATCATGCGCCGGCAGGCCGCATCGCGTTCCAAGGCGCCGGCCCGGTCGGGGTGGTGGGCGAGCGCGAATTTGCGGCGCAGCCGGTTGAGATCGGCTGCCGTCATGCCGGGATGCAACTGCAGCTTATCTGCAACCCAAGCCTGCAGGGAAATCAGCGCATCGACGTTACCGCCCCCGTCCTCAAGCAGGGGTTCGTTAAGGTAGCTGCCAGCCAACCTGCCGGGCTGAGGGCCAGGGCGATCGGCGCTGTTGGCCGCACTCTCGACGACGAATGCCCGTCGCTGGCGTGCCGGGGTGGCAGCGGCAGGTGGCTGATCACCGCCCGGTCCGGCACGCTCCAGGGCATCGAGGAGCTCGGCAAATTGTTCACCGCGCATCAGACCCCCCGACGCACGCATCCCGTCCGTGTCCGCAGTCTGGCCGGCCAAGGTTGCGCCAAGGTTAAGCCGTCAAGGTCGATGCGACGACGGCAAGCCCGCAATTGACAGCCCGGCCGGGTCGCGTGAGGCTGGTCCCCCCGACCCCTTTCGCGAGGCTCCGCCATGGAGGCAACCAAGCCGGCCGTGCGCGCCGAGGTGATCGGCAGCCTGCTCAGGCCGCGCGTGCTCAAAGACACCATCGCCCTGCACCTGCGCGGGGCGGTCTCGCGCGACCAGGCGGATCAAGTACTGGCATGCGAAGTGGCGCGCGTCATCGCGCGCCAGGAGGCCATCGGCTTCAAGGTCGTGACCGACGGTGAGTTTGCTCGCAGCTCGTGGTTCGGCTTCTTCTTCGAGGGTATGGAGGGCTTCCGGCTCGCTCCTGCACATTTCCAATTCAAGGATGCGAGCGACCAGGCCTTCAGTTGGCAGACCTGCGTGGCGGCAGGGCCGATCGTGCGCCGAAGTCCGATTGCGCTACCCGAATACGAGCGCGCGCGCCGCCATGCCCGCGAGGCTCTGGTGAAAATCACCATGCCCGCACCGAGCGCCTTTCATTTCTTCCGCCTCGAGGACGCAGTCGACCCCGTCGCCTATCCCGATCGCGGCCGCTATTTCGAGGATCTGGTGAGGGTGTACAGCACTGAGCTCAAGGAGCTGGCGGCCGCGGGATGTCGGTATGTGCAATTCGACGAGGTGCCGCTCGCCATGCTCTGCGATCCAAGCGTGCGCCAGCAAGCCGCCGGCCGCGGGGCCGATCCCTACACTCTCCTCGACACCTATATCGGCCTGCTTCGCAACATCTGTGCCGAGCGGCCCTCCGGCATGAGGCTGGGTTTGCATTTGTGCCGGGGCAACTTTCGCGGCCGCTGGATGGCCGCAGGTGGCTATGAGCCCGTTGCCGAGAAGGTTTTCAACGGCGTGCCGGTGGATGTCTTCCTGCTCGAGTACGACAGTGAGCGGGCGGGCGATTTCGCGCCGCTGCGCTTGGTGCCAGAGGGTAAAATCGTCGTGCTGGGTTTGGTGTCCTCCAAACTCGAGCGTCTGGAAGAAGCCGACGACCTTGTGCGCCGCATCGAGGCGGCAGGGCGCATCCTGCCCCTCGAGCGGCTCGGGTTGTCGACCCAGTGCGGCTTTGCCAGCGTCGCGGGCGGCAATGCCCTCAGCGAGGCCGGTCAATGGGCCAAGCTCGAGCTGATTGCCCGCACCGCCGAGCGGATTTGGGGGACGACATGAGGGCCGGCGCCAAGCCGGCAGTGCGCCGCAGCGGCCCCTGGCGTGACGGGCATTGCTGAACTAACATCCCTCCCGCCGCCGATGCGGGCGGGTCACCGGCCAAGAGTGACGACCCCGCATATCCAACGCCGTCGCGGCCACGCAAAGGGAGGTTGTCCATGGGCCCCGTGAGGCATCATTGCCACGTTGGCCGTGGGAGCGCCAACCCGTCTCGGGTTGCAGCATGACCGTGGCCGCGCGCAGCAATGAGCTCGCTGCCGTCCAACTGGTCGTTGACAGCGTTTGCAAGCGGTTTGGTGGCGTGACGGCGGTGGACGCCGTCTCGATCGATGTGCCCAAGGGCCGGATCCTCTCGATCATTGGGCCCAATGGCGCCGGTAAAACCTCGCTGCTCAACATGGTCTCAGGTTTCTACAAGCCCGACAGCGGCCGCATCACCTTGGAGGGCCGCGACATCAGCTCCTGCCGGCCGAGCGAGATTGCGGCGCTGGGGATCGCCCGCACCTTCCAAAACATCGCCTTGTTCGGCGGCCTAACCGTGCTCGACAATCTGATGCTCGGTCGGCATGTGCGCATGCGTGCCGGTGTGCTGGCGAGCGTCGTCTATTGGGGTCTCGCGCAGCGCGAGGAAATCCGCCATCGCGCCGCCTGCGAGGAAATCATCGAGTTCCTCAAGCTCCAAGATCTGCGCAAGCAGCCGACGGCGGCGATCGCCTATGGCTTGCGCAAGCGCGTCGAATTGGGGCGTGCCTTGGCACTCGAGCCCAAGATCTTGCTGCTCGACGAGCCCATGGGGGGCATGAATCAAGACGAAAAGGAAGATATGGCGCGCTACATCCTCGATGTGAACCAGGAGCGCAACATCACCGTCGTGCTGATCGAACACGATATGGGCGTGGTGATGGATATTTCCGATCAGGTCGTGGTGCTCGATCGCGGGCGCAAGATTGCTGCCGGCGCCCCCGCGGAGGTGCAGAACGACCCGGCGGTCATCCAGGCTTATCTCGGAACCAGTCAGGGGGGTGGACGCCCATGAAACTTGTCGCGGACCCGGAAACCGACACCTTGCCAAAACTGCTGCGGCGCAATGCCCAGGCATGGCCGCGGCATCCCGGCATGCGTGAGAAGGATCGCGGCATCTGGCAGACCTTCAACTGGCGAGCATGCCAGGCCCACGTGCGTGACTTCGCGCTCGGGCTTGCTGCCTTGGGCTTTAAGCGCGGCGACAAACTGTCGGTGCTGGGCGACAACCGGGCGCGGCTCTATTGGGCGCAGGTCTCCGCCCAGGCCCTGGGTGGCATGGCGGTGCCCCTCTATCAGGATTCCATTGCCAGCGAGCTGGCGCACGTGCTGACCCATGCCGAGGTATCGGTGGTTGCGGCAGAGGACCAAGAGCAGGTCGACAAGGTGTTGTCGTTGCGCGAGCAGCTACCCAATCTGCGCTGGGTTCTCTACGAAGACCCCCGCGGCATGGGCGGTTACCGGGAGAAATTCTTAAAATCGATGGCCGAGGTCGAAGCGGCGGGGCGCGATTTCGGCAAAGCGCATCCGAACTACTATGAGACCGAAGTCGGCAAGGGAAGCGCCGAGGACGTGGCGCTGATCGCCTACACCTCCGGCACGACCGGCAGGTCAAAGGGCGTGCTGTTGAGCCACCGCAATATGATCGCGACCTCGGAGAGCTTCGCGAGTGTGGAGGCGGTCAGGCACGGAGACAATTGGCTTTGCTACTTGCCGATGGGCTGGGTTGGGGATTCGATGTTCTCGCTCAGCACCAGCCTGGTCGTTGGCGCCACTTGCAATTGCCCGGAGAGCCCGGAAACGGTGCAGCGCGATTTGCGCGAGCTTGGCCCCAGTGCGCTGCTGGCCCCGCCGCGCATTTGGGAGAACATGCTCACCTCGCTGCAAGTCAAGGCGAGCGACGCTTCGCGGCTCAAACGCTGGATCTATGAGTATTTCCGTGCCGCGGCGGAAAAGCGCGAACTGCTGAAGGGTGACGGCAAACCCATCCCGGCCCCGCTGGCCGCCGCCTGCCGCCTCGGTGAGATCCTGGTTTATGGTCCGGTGCGCGACCAGCTCGGTCTCAAGAATGCGCGCTGGTGCTTGACCGGCGGGGCGCCGCTGGGGCCGGATACATTCCGCTTTTTTCGCTCCTTTGGCGTGAACTTGAAACAGATCTACGGGGCCACAGAAGCAAGCGCGCTGATTGCCACGCAGCCCGACGACGCGGCCGACCCGAATACCGTTGGCCGCACGCTGCCAGGTATCGCCGTGCGCATCGGGGAACGCGGCGAGGTGCAGGTCAAGGGCCCAGGCGTGTTCTTGGGCTATTTCAAGCAGGAGGAGGCGACGCGCGATGCCATGACCGCCGATGGCTGGCTCAAGACCGGCGATGCCGGCCTGATCGATCCCAATGGGGCGCTCGCCATCATCGATCGCGCCAAGGACGTGGGCAAACTTGCCGATGGCACCCCGTTCGCCCCGCAGTTCATCGAGAACAAGCTGAAATTCAGTCCTTATGTGCGCGAGGTGGTCGCCTTCGGCGATCAGCGCCCATTCGTGGCGGCCATGATCGCCGTCGACATGAGCACCGTCGGCAAATGGGCGGAGGCTCAAAGTTTGCCCTATACCAGCTTTATGGACCTGGCGGGAAAGCCAGAGGTGGCGCGGCTGATCGTCGACGAGATAGGCAAGATCAACAAGACGCTACCGGAGGCGAGCCGCGTCAGCCGCTTCGTGCTGCTCAACAAGGAACTCGAGGCCGATGATGCCGAGATGACGCGCACGCGCAAAGTGCGGCGCGGCTTTGTCGCCGAGAAGTATGCCGCGGTGGTGGCCGCGCTCTATCAGGGTGCGAGCGAGGCCAGGCTGACGATGGAAATCACCTTCGAGGACGGGCGCAAGACCTCGCTTACTTCGACGCTTGCCGTGCACGATGTGCTCAGCGCAGGCAAGGCGCGGATAGCCGCGTGAGGCGCACCTTGCAAAGCCCAAACGCCCAGATCCGTCTGCTCGATTACGAGGCGGGTGCAGCCGTGCTGAGGGTGTCGGCTGCCGTGCGCCCGCCATCGCCCGTTGTCCGGCGCGCGATACTCGTTCCCTTTCGTTCACGGCCAAACCGTGACTGTCTGCGTCCCGCAAAAGGGAGAGTAGAAAATGTGGGATGAGCTGCAGTTCGCCCTGGCCCTGATCGTTAGCGGCTTCTCGATCGGGCTCATGTATTCGCTGATCGCGCTCGGGTTTGTCCTGGTCTACAAGGCAACCGATGCGATCAACTTCGCCCAGGGCGAATTCGTCATGCTGGCGGGCTTCGTTGCCGCCGTCTCGCTCGGTGAAAAAATTCCGGTCTTGGCGGCCGTGGCGATCGCCGTCGCGGTCATGGTCGTGTTCAGCTTCGCGCTGGAGCGGGTCGTGCTGCGCCCCCTGCTCGGTCGACCCATCGTCGCGGTGATCATGGCGACGATTGGGCTTGGGGCGATGCTGCGAGGCCTGCCGCCAATCACCGTTGGTGGGGAGACCCGCGCCGTTTCGCTGCCGATCGGCGATACGCCGATCACCTTCGGACCGATCACGCTGCCGCCCGTTCAGGTGCTGGGCGTCGTCGTCACCCTACTGTTTCTGGCCGCCTTCACCTGGTTCTTCTTGAAGAGCCGGATGGGCGTTGCCATGCGTGCGGTTGCCGACAATCAGCAGGTGGCGATGGCGATGGGCATCAATGTTGAGCGTTATTTCGCGCTCGCCTGGGCCATGGCCGGCACGGTATCGGCACTTGGCGGCGTGATCTGGGGCAGCATGCTTGGCGTCGACGTGCACCTCGCACTGGTTGGGCTCAAGGTGTTTCCCGTTGTGATCTTGGGCGGGCTTGATTCCATCGTCGGTGCGGTGATCGGCGGCTTGATCGTCGGCGTGGTCGAGAGTTTGGCGGCTGGCTACCTCGACCCCTATGTCGGCGGCGGCACCAAGGATTTCGCACCCTATGTGCTTATGATCCTCATGCTGATGTTCAAGCCATACGGCATGTTCGGCACGCACAGGATCGAACGGGTCTAGAGTAGGGCAACCATGCTGCATCGCGAATCGGGCGTCTACAAAACCTCCTACGCCGCCGACATGGCGCTCTACCCGCTGCCGATCGCGCGCTGGAGCATTGCCGCGGTCATCCTGCTGTTCGCGGTCGTCCTGCCCACGACGCTGGACGAATACTATCTCTCGATCATCAATCTGGTGCTGATTGCGGTGGTGGGTGCGCTGGGCTTGAACATTCTGGTGGGCTACACCGGCCAAATCTCCGTCGGCCACGCCGCCTTCATGTCGGTCGGCGCCTACACGGCTGCCAACCTGGCCGTGAAGCTCGGCCTGCCATTCTGGGTTACGCTGCCGGCCGGCGGCCTGATGGCGGCGCTGGTCGGCGCCATCGTGGGCATTCCGAGCCTAAGGATCAAGGGCCTTTATCTCGCCATCGCGACGCTGGCTGGCCAACTGATCATCGAGTGGATCATCAATCACACGCCGTCGATCTCGGGCGGGGCACAGGCGTCGATCGAGGTGCCGAGGCCGGAGCTGTGGGGCCATCAGATGAAGACGCAGGGACAGCTCTATTTCTTTCTATTATTCTTCGCGGCGCTGGCAACCTTGGCGGGTCTGAATATTGTGCGCAGCCGCATCGGCAGGGCATTCGTTGCCATTCGCGATCAGGACATTGCGGCCGAGATCATCGGCATTAATATCTATCGCTATAAGCTCCTGGCGTTTGCGATCTCCTCATTCTACGCTGGCGTGTGCGGAGTGCTGTACACCTACTATCTCGGCATCGCCAACTACGAGCAATTCCAGATCAGCGTTTCCATCGACTATTTGGCGATGATCATCATCGGTGGCCTGGGCTCGATTCTAGGCTCGATTCTCGGTGCCATTTTCGTCACCATGCTGCCAATCGTGCTGCGGCTGTTGATGGAGCCGGTGCTATCGTTGTTTTACAATGCCGGCGAGATGTCGGCGGTCATCTCGAGCTTCAGATTGGTGCTGTTTGGCGGACTGATCATCTTCTTTCTGGTGATCGAGCCGGAGGGCCTAAATCGGCTGTGGCGCAATATTCGCAACTACTTCCGGGTTTGGCCATTTTCCTATTGAATGCGAAAAACCAAGGTAACGAAGGAGGAAACGATGACAAGCAAGCGACATTGGCTCGGGGCGGGCTGCCTCGTCGGCGGTTTGGCGTTGGCGGCCGCGACTGCGGGCGCACAGGACAAGGAACTCGTGTTTGGCCTGCAGTGCGACCGCACCGGGGCAACCCAGACCGTGGGCGTGTTTCTTTGTCCGGGCTACCACGACTACATCAGCCTGCTGAACAGCCGGGGCGGCATCGAGGGCTACAAGATCAAGGTTATCGAGATCGACAACGAGTATAAGGTACCGCCGGCCATGGAAGCGCACGAGCGCTTCAAGAAGGACGGCGCGGTGCTGGAGGGGCTCTACGGTACACCGCAAACGGCGGCGCTGACCAAGAAGCTCGAGGAGGACAAGATCCTAGGCACCTCGCCGGGCTTCGGCACCGCGGCCGCAACCGATGGCAAGCGCTATCCTTATACCTTCCCGATTGCGGCGAGCTACTGGTCCCAGGGCGCAGCAGCGGTGGCGTTCGCCAAGAAGCAGCTCGGCAGCCTCAAGGACAAGAAGATCGCCTACCTGTTCTATGACAATCCTGCAGGCAAGGAACCGCTCAACATTCTCGAGGACCTGTCGAAGAGTGAAGGCTTCGACCTTCGCACGTTTGCCGTTCCCGCGCCGGGCGTCGAAATGAGTGCGCAGGTGCTTGACATTACCGGTCGCTACAAACCGGATTTCGTCATTACCCATCTGTTCGGTCGCGCGCCGTCGGTGTCGATCAAGGAGCTCAAAGGCAAAGGCTACCCGCTGAGCAAAGTAATAGCTTTCGTTTGGGGTTCCTCGGAAGCCGATATCAAGGCGGCCGGCGGTTTCGCCATGGCGGAGGGCTATCACACCATTCAGTTCGCGGGCGTCGGCAGCGACTTCCAGGTCATCAAAGACATCAATGCGATGTACCAGGCGCAGGGCAAGCCGGTGCCAAAGGAGCAGGAAATCAGCGTCTTCTACAACCGGGGCGTCATGGTCGCCGCCATCCATGCCGAGGCTGCGCGCAACGCCATCAAGGCCAAGGGCGGCGCCAAGCCGACGAGCGAAGATGTCAAAAATGGGCTGGAGTCCGTCAAGGGCTTTACCCTAGGCGGCATGGTACCACCAATGGAAGTGACGCAGGACGATCATGAGGGCGGCGGCTGGGTCCAGGTCTGGACGGTTAAAGGCGGCCAGCTGACCAAGGACGGTGAGTGGTTCCAGGCCTATCGCGACGTGATCAAGAAGCATCTCGCGGCCACGAACTAGCGCCGGTAGGGTTGCGCCCGGTATTGAGCCAATGGCCGGGTGCTCCCTGGCAAAGCCTTTGCAAGTGTGCCGGGCCCGCGGTCGGTGGGCTCGGCGCTTTCCTCACAACGCCAAGCGCATAGTTCATGCTGTCGATCAACAATATCGAGGTCGTCTACGACAAGGTCATCCTGGTGTTGCGGGGCGTTTCGCTGCAAGTGCGCACGGGCGCGATCACGACGCTGCTGGGTGGCAATGGTGCCGGCAAGACCACGACGCTTAAGGCGATTTCCGGCGTGCTGCGGACGGAACGCGGCAGCGTCACCAAGGGCTCCATCACGCTAGAAGACAAACGCATCGACGGCATGCGTGCCTTCGATGTGACCAAGCTCGGCGTTGCTCAGGTATTCGAAGGTCGTCGAGTGTTCGAACACCTGACGACCGAGGAAAACCTCATTGCCGGGGGGCATACACAAAGGGACGTGCGCAAAATTAGAAGCAATATCGAACGGGTTTATGCCTATTTCCCGGTGCTGAAGGAGCGGCGCGCGCAGCTTTCCGGTTACCTTTCCGGGGGTGAACAGCAGATGTTGGCGATTGGTCGTGCCTTGATGTCCGATCCCCGCGTCGTCTTGCTGGACGAGCCGTCGCTCGGTCTAGCACCTATGCTGGTGGAGGAAATTTTCGGCATCGTGCAGCGGCTCGTGCAGCAGGAGAAGTTGTCGGTATTGTTGGTCGAGCAGAATGCGACCATGGCCTTGGCGGTGGCCGAGCACGGCTATGTCATGGAGACCGGCCGCATCGTGCTCGAAGGCAGCGTCGAAGCGCTGCGCTCCAATTCCGATATCCGTGAGTTTTATTTGGGTCTCAACGAAGTCGGCTCTCGCAAGTCCTATCGCGACGTGAAGCACTACAAGCGGCGCAAACGCTGGTTATCCTGAGCCGGCGATGTGCGAGCCGGCGGCTTTGCCCGATTGTCAAAGGACCCGGACCCCAGTAGAACTCGTCCGCCTACCAATTCCTGCTGATCGCGGCAGGGGGCCGATGCTCGGGATCGTTCGATGGCTGCACGGATCTACAAGCCTGCCAGGACGGCTATGCAATCGGGGGCGGCCCGCAGCAAGGATTGGGTGCTCGAGTTCGAGCCCGAGACACCGCGCGAGATCGAGCCGCTAATGGGTTGGACCAGCTCGGGAGACATGAAGTCTCAGATCTGCCTCAGCTTCGACAGCAAGGAAGAGGCAATTGCCTATGCCGAGCGCAATGGCATTGCCTATCATGTGATGGAACCGAGGCCGCGGCGGCCGGTACGCAAATCCTACGCTGACAACTTCCGCTTCGGGCGCAAAGGCGCCTGGACCCACTGATGTACCCACTGAAGCTGCCACGCCTGGCGTTTTTTTCAGCTAACTGACGGGCGGCGGCCTTGTCGAGGTCTGACCAGGTCCAATTGTCGCTGCGGGTCTTGCACGGCGGCGTGCTTCACGCCGGTCCCAGAGTTCGCTTGGAAAGCGCCTAAGCCTTGAAAGCAGGTGCGCCGTGCCATGACCGCGGCCGACATCGGGGGCCGCGGTCCCCGATACCAAGGCGGTCGATCTGCAATCCCGCTGCTCGGCGAACGCTCAGGTCACGGCGTTGCCAATACATCTTCACTGACGCCTAGCGGGGTGCGGCGGCGGCGCCATTTACTCTATCACTCCGTAGCATTTGCGTGGAGCGCCGAGGAAACCGAAGCTTTACCGAAGTGGACCAGCATGGCGATGCTCCGCCACAGGACACCGAAACACCGTGAACAAAGCCAGCAGCTTGGCTTTATTGGCAGGCGCCATCGCCGCCGCGGCGGCGATTACTCCCGTTGCATGGAGGCCCGGACCCGAGCCCGCTCAGCACCTCAGCAGGGTCGTGATGCCACCTGTCGTGGTCGAGGCAAGTGTTGGCAAGCCAATGGAAAGGGCCGAGCCGCCAGCAGCTCCACAACCCGCGCCCGAAACTACGACCGTCCTTCTACCTTCCCGCAGTATTCGCGAGGCGGTGAAGGTTTCGTCCCAACCCTATAAGGACGGCGAACCACTGCGCCTTGTGCGTGACCTGCAACGCGAGCTGAAACGCGTAGGTTGCTATGCCAACGAGATCGACGGCGAGTGGACGCCAGGGACACGCAGGGCGATGCAGGACTTCACGGACCGGGTGAATGCCGCGCTGCCCGTCGAGCGACCAGATCCTACCCAACTCGTACTCCTTCAAAGGCACCCGGAGATCGTCTGCCGTGAGAAGTGCCGTGTTGGCGACAGCCTCGCCGACACCCGTTGTCTTCCAAGCTCGTACGTAGCGTCGGAAAGCAAGAAAGCGGCAGCAACGACGCCAAGCCTGCAAATCATCTGGACCAAGTCCTACGTCACTCCCGCCGCCCCTGAGCCCGATGCTACCGAAGCTGCTCTACCGGCGGAGCTCGCGCCACGAGCGGATCCTGCGCCGCGGCCACGGCGGCACACCAGTCGTCCGGGTGGCGTTGGATCCTTGTTATTTGGCATTTTCAGCTGGTAGCAACTGCCGGCAGTCGCAAATACGCGTGCATTTAACCCGATCACAATGCCGGGCGGCAACGGCATCCGAGCTGGACAAGCATCTGGACCGACGCCGAGTGCAACGGCATCCCGGCCGATGCGGTTCCCGGTCGAGGCTATCGAGGCCAGCGACGAGGCGGTGCCGCGCGAAGGTGGCGCACCCGGCTCGCTGACGCGACTTCGCGGCCGACCTCGCGGTGGAGCACCGAGTAGGGGATGAGCCCGCAGCGCCGCAATCATTGTTCCGATGTTGTTGGCGGCCGCGTTGGACGCTGGCGCTGGTGCCGGCTTTGTCTTTGGGTGATGGCGGACAGCGAGTGCCGCGCGGGCCTTTGGCGGCGCTGAGTTGGCCCACGCGGCACTGAACGCTACGGCCTAACTAGCCGGGGGGAGCCCATGGAGGCGAAGGATCCTGCGGCCCAAACCATCCCGGGACGCCGCGGTCTGCCGCGATCGCGGGCCCCGAGATCGAACCAAAGACCGTCAGCAAGAAAACTGACAACGCTAACACCTTCTTCATGATGGTCGTCCTTCTAAAGCAGCTACCTCGCACAGAGGCATGCTGTCAGACTTCGAATACGGCTGATGTGCTGAGCATCACAGGTCATTGATATTTTTGACTTTTTTGACAAGTGAAGACGACCATGAGACGGGCCGACTACATCTCCGTGCCGGCGATGTTCGGCCTGCAGAACGCCTGCGCGATCATCGCCCAGGCCTACCCGGACGCCGGTGAAATTCCCGCTCTTTGCTTGAGTGGCGCGACTTCTGCGAGCGCCAGGCGCTCCGATACTATTCCGGAACCCTTGACGGATTTGAGCGCTTGTTAACGGTTTGAGCGATTGGCTCCGGATCGAACCATGCTAAAAAGCCCTGATTTCAGGCCAGGTCCCCTAGCTCAGCTGGATAGAGCATCTGCCTTCTAAGCAGTAGCACCGTCCGCTGGCCAGCGCCGAATTCTCTTAGATATCAAGCTCCTTTTGCCTGCTTCTTGTTCGGGAACATCGTCACTTCGGGACCTGTTCGGTAAGTCGTGACCTTGGCTCGAGCATCGGTCACCTCCTTGTCGAGCACGTGCATGTAGCGCGCCGTGCTGGCCAGGCTCGCGTGATCGAGGTTCTTCTGGACCAGCTTCGGCTTGCCGGTCTCGCGGAGCAGTCGCGTCGCCATCGTGTGGCGGAAGTCATGGATCCTAAAGTTGGTGATGCCCGATCGCTTCAGCGCCGTCGCGTGCGCGCGCCTGAGCCCCGTTGCGGTGATCGGGATGCGATCGCCCTTCTGATAGCGGTGCCGGCGGCCGTCGACGCGCTGCGCCTCGCAAGTGAACACCCACGGGCAGCTGGGCGGCGACTTGGCAAGCTCGGCGCTGATGATCTCGCGCTCGCGTTCGGTCAGCGTGACCGTTAGCTCGCCTTGCTTCTTCTTCTTGCGGATCGGCACGCGCACAGTGCTGGCGGCAAGTTGGCATTTGGATTTGAGCAGGCCCACCCAATCGGAGCGCCGGCGGCCGGAATCAAATACAACTCAACGATAGGATGATAGTCGGCACGAAGGGCGTTCCAATACCTGACCTCCTCGGCCGCCCCGATCTCCCGATTGCGTTCCTCGGCCTGCTCGTACTGGAGCGCGCCCCACTCGAATTGCGTTAGGTCGATCGGGACACCCAGCGTGTAGCGCGAATATTTGAGCAGGCGGCGCAGGGTCTGGATTAGCTGGCGATTGACCGTCGAGGGCGTGGTCTTTTGCTTGGTCAGCTCGACTGTCTTCGTCTTGCGATTGTAGGCCCGCTGGGGCGTGCGCGCGCGCCTGAGGGCGGCATCGGCGATCAAGGCGGGGGTGATATCGACCAGCAATGTCTCGGGGCCGAGATAGGTGCTAACGACCTCGAGGTTCGTCGCCTGGTCCTTGGCCGAGCGGACATGTTGCATCTTCTGGTCCCAATACTTTTCACAAGCCTCGGCGACCGTCATCGCATTGCTGAGCTGACCGAGCTTGGCCAGCTCCTCGAGGCGGGCCTCTACACGCTCTGCTGCTTTAAAAGTCGTCTGGCTCGTGCTGCCGTGAAACCATCGACTTTTTGTCGACCCCTTCGGCTTGAGACGGAAGTCGAAGAGGTAGTTCGCACCGCGCGTGGTGCCGTCTTTACGGCGCGGTAGACGGGCGAGACAACAAAGGCATGCCTCACGCTGCCTCTTCGCATGCTTGCTCTTGATCATTTCCGGGAAATCGTCGCTGTCGAAGAGGGCCAATACGAGAACTCGTACTCGTGTTTAACCGACGCCGGCACCTTTTCGCCTCTCGCCGCCGAGATCATTGGTTACGGCGAGTGCTACGCGGAAGTATCTCCGAGCGGCGCGGGCATCCGGATCTTTGCGCGCGGCAAAATCGATAAGGCCGTGAAAGACGACAAGTTAGGCGTCGAGGTTTACGCCACCGGGCGGTATCTAACGATCACCGGGAACCAGGTCGACGGCATGCCGGCCGAGATCAGGCCGGCGCCCCAAACGCTGGACATGCTTCGCGCTGTTGTCCAGAAGGCGCGGAAGGTGGAACGCCAGCGCCTAGGGCAAATGGTAAAGCGCGCGCCGCCGGCACGGAATTTTTCGACAATGTAAACACCGCCCTGCCCCCGCAATTGTGGGTGCCGCAGTCGGGTCCGCTAACGGAGGCGATAGCAAGTAGGTGGTGCCAGGAGCCTTGGCGGCCGGTGGCGGAACAGCACGGGCCGCACCACGCGAGCCTCCGCCGTTGCGCCGCATCAGGCATTCCGCAGCATCAGGCGGGAACTCCCCGCCGCGCCCGTCGTTTCCCCAACAGCTCCGTGGAATGATATGTTTGCAGACACCATGCTCAGGCTTGCTGCACTCTCTGTTTTCGGGTTTGGACTGGCAACCGTCGCCGTTGCCGAGTCGGACATGGACTGTGGTCGAGCCTACAAGGGCATGCTGACCACGATTGAGCGCAAAAAGCCCACACCATCCACCGAGGCCCAGGTTGCTCTGCAGCGCACGGCCTTGCGCATTTATGACGCCTGTCTAACCGGGCACCTGGAACGCCCTGGCCAACTGTTCGACAAATTGGATCGCATCCGATACTGACCCGCACGGCGCGGCGGCGGCCCTCCCCCGCGCCGGAGGATGCCGCGACCGGAGCGGCTGATATCATCCGCCCCGCCTATACCGCCTCAGAGGCCGCCAACCTGCTCAGGATTTCTACCATGAGCAACGCTAGCTTGGCTGGTTGCTCCCTCATTTGCGAGGACGAGCCTTTGATAGCACTCGGCATTGCAGATGCTTTCTCACGCGCGGGTGCACAGGTATTGAAGGTGCGGTCACTTGCCGATGCGCTCATTGCTGTCGAAGACGAGGTTCCAGCGGCCGTCATCCTGGATTACGCGCTTACCGACGGTGCGTAATCCGAGCCAATCCTGCGGCGAGAGTTCGCAGCTCCGCAAATGCCTAAAAGAGCGGAACATCCCCTACGTTCTCCACAGTGGGGTACGGCACCAGAGAACATGGCTGGGCGGCTGACGACAAGACCGTGTGCGTGCCTAAACCTGGATCGCCTCAACACCTCGTAACCACGGGGAGGGATTGCTGCGCAGTCGCGGAATTGCGAACTGAGCACGCGCTTGCGTATTTTGGGCAACCTCCGGGAGCCACATCGGGCCGCGAGGCGTCTCCCGGAGGTTGCGCGACCTTTTGGGGGCGGTCGCGCCTACCCCGCCGCGATTTTTAGATAACGGAACGCCGCTCATGCCGCACTAACCTAGATCAGTGCTGCATCTCTGTTGGATCCTATTGACCGGGCGATGTGCATTAAAGCACGGGCCGTGCCGGCACCGGCTCGTCGGGTCGGAGCACCGGCGCATCGGTCTTGATGCGCACGACGATGTCCTCATCGCCGTTCCCTTCGCCGGGCTTGCCGAAGCTAACGGAGATGCCGCCCGTGCCGTTGAGCATGCCCGCGAGCTTTATTTGCCGCTGCTGCACCTTGAGGAAGCTGTCTGCTGGCCCAGGCTCAAGGTGCCGCAAGATAGAGCCTTGTCTGGGGTTTTGAGATGCACTTTTGCAGATGTTGCCCCTCGGGACCTATCCCGGTCCTGAAGTGGATGAACCGGGCGTTGTTGCGGAGATCCACGAATGCAATCGCCATCTCCTGTTCTTCGACTTGACCGATCCGAAGGCTGCGCGAGCCAGCTTCCGTCATTCGCGCGCGGTCTTTTTCGTCGATATTGGCGCCAAGCATCTGAATGGTCTTCAGCGGGTCTGTATAGCCGCCAAAGAGGCACGCAGTCTTCCATTCGCCGTTGTTCAATTCTGATAAGTCAATGTAATCGTCTCTTGTTGCTCCTCGGTAATCAAGGTCCGGACGCAGTCGATCAAACACCTCAAGGTAACGACGATAGTTCGGGTCAGATTGATCATAGGTGGGGCGATAGGATAGCTCGAATAGTAGAGCCAGGGCGCCGAGGACAGATACAGCGGCAAGGCTTCCGATGATCGAAAAGACAAGCCGGCCAAGCCTCATCACCTTGGCTCCCGCTGCTGACGGTTGGGAAGTGGGCTCAACAGAGCCTCTTCATGTTCGCCTGTCCAGCAACTTCCGTTGTGGGTCAATAACGCCATCGACCGTTTGTCGGCTATCGGGGTAAAGCGGCCACGGGGCGGGGCCCTCGCCTCCCAAGAGCCGGTTACGATTGTGATTGGACTGGTCACACAATGGCCAGAGTTGACGACCTAGCTGGAGCGAAGTTGGATCTTAAGATAACTGAGGTCCACGCTCCGTGCGGGGTTTTTTAGATAAGCAACGCAGGAGGAAAACATGCTGATTTCTAAGACCCTCCTTCTGATGGCGAGTAGCCTCGCACTGACAACGCCGGCCCTTGCGCAGGAACAGGCCGCCGCTTTTGAGTATTCGCCAGTTGTGAGGCTCATGCGTAGTGGGCAATTCCAAGCAGAGGTCTGGCGGCGTGATGTTCGCACGGACCGCAGCGACTCGGCCTGGAGCAATGGTGAGATCTACCCAACGGCAGCAGCAGCCATGATAGAGGCGTGCACGTCGCTCCGCAAAAACTTTGACGTAACTTTCTCCTGTTCGTCCGCGGCGCCCCAGGGGGCCGCTAGAGACAGAGCGGCCGCGAATCCTAGCACCACAGCGGCGGCAATGAAGAGCGCGGTTCCCGCGGTCGAGCGCAAAGTCGTCGTCGACGAGCAAGTTACTTCGGCCGCGAGCGGCGCCTGGCTCAAGGACTTCTGGAAGATTCAGGAGAGGCAGTCTGGTGGGGGTGGCGGCGGAGGTGGCGGAGGTGGCGGAGGTGGCGGGGGTGGCGGAGGTGGCGGGGGTGGGTACTGAGGATAGTACCGGTACCACTCCTTGAACCCGCCATCGACCTCGGGCCCGCGGGCGGCGCGCTAGGTGGATGGGCTGTCAGCGACCGGATGATTGTCACGCGCGCTCCGTCCCCATACGCGCGCGGCTGCGACGCCCCGATCGGGCCTGGAGCGGGCCCAATCAGGCCTTGCAGCCTCCCCGGTGGCGGCCCGGAGCCTACCCGACGATGGAGCCGTGGCCGGATGATCCGGGGCCTAGATGGCACGGCCCAAGTAGGCAGCCTAATCCTATTTTGTCTGACCCAGATCCCTGGGGAGGTCTGGAGCAGATGTATTGGGTGGCGGATCGCTGATCAGTGACGGCACTGGCTTGCCAGACACGCAGTAGGCGCGGGCGTCTGGGAAGCGTCCCTTCTTCGGGATCTTGAAGCCGAATATCTGAAAGTCCGCGGCGTGGCTCTCCTTCAAGCTTTCTTCCGCCATGCGCTCACACTGACCTCGTGAGAGGCCCGGAACTAAGTCGGAAGGCATCCCGGAGCAAGAGCCGATCTGCACGGGGGCACCGGCGAGCGAGCCAAACAACGAGCGTGGAGGTTCCCATGAGCGCTATCCAACGCCGCTGCATCCGTCTGAGATCCCTAGCCTTCGCAGCCAGCGCCATGATCCCACGACCGCGCCGACGACCAGAAGGGGCACTAGAAGCGCCAGCTGGCTCAAGGTGAGAACGCCGCCAACCGTCAAGAGAAGCATTTCCCAGGATGGCTTGTCGAACCACTGCTCGATGAGCAGCGGGCTGAGGCCGATCAGCATTCCGACAAGCGCGCAGCCGCCCGTGACTAACACGGCTGCAGCCCATGCATCGTCGAGGGTCATCTCATAGCGCACCATCGCGCCGTCCTCACCGTGATCTTGTAAACGAACTGCACCCGCTTTCGCCGCCGTGGCGCATCCTTGATTTTGACCGGCACGCCGCGCGTGAAGGTATCGCAGAACCACTTGCCGCGAACCGCCACCCCGGCACTGCAGGTTCGGGCAGGGATGCGCTCAAATGTTCAAAAAGGTATGTGAGCAACGGCGCAACCGACGAGGCTACCGTCTCTGCATCTAGTCAATGACAGCAGCGGCTTCACCGCGGAAATTGGAGGGCGTGCGCAAATGTGGCCAGTTGGGCCGCGCCGATTAGAGCGCGGCCAGTGCTGTGCACAACGCTACTTATAATAGCCGACGCCGCAGCCGAGATCGCCCACTTTTGTGACGAAGCTCACCTTTGAGCTGGGCTCCGTCGCCCCCGGCTTCGGGAACATGTAGCTCACTTCGTTGACCTTGCCATCTTGCACAGCCTTGTAGAGGTCCTCGCCAAACGCTTTGCCGGTGGCGTCTTTCAATGTCCTTACATCCTTGCCCCTTACTGATGGCGGGGCTGCTTGGGTGACACCATCGGAGATGTTGAAGCAGAACGGATAAAGGTCACGGTCTTTGAACCCATCAGTTCCGCCATTGAACGAGGCGATGGCCTTCGCTTTGTCGGCCTTTACTGCTGCGACAGCCTTATCCAGCATTGCCTTGGCCTCTGCTGCAGTGCCTTGTGCGAATGCTGAAGTGGAGACCATCATTGCGGCGCTTGTAATCGCACCGATCAGCAACTTACGAAGCATTGGGTGTTCCTCCGGTTTCTTGGATGGGTTTACTGTGCGCGAGGATCGCGGCGGCTTCCAGATCGGGTAGCAAAAAAAGAAGTGATCAGTCGAAGGAACCTTCCATGGCATTTCGCGTTGCGAAGTGAGCTGCTGCACGGACACTTGGTTTAGGTGTCATGGTGCGATATCCATCGGCGGATCGATTGCTGAGAGTTGGAGAGGTCGGCGAATACCGGATCGCCGAAAGAAGGCTGAGACTGGTTTTCCGATAGGTCCGTGCAAACATCACGACACCGTACTGCTCCCGTTTGTGAACGCCTGAAGGAGCTACGCGTAGCTTCCCCAAACCGGCTGAATGCTATCGGCTGAGATCTATGACCCGCTCGATGTCGGCATCGCTTTCGACCGGGCTTGGCATCAATTCGATAGCTAGCCTCGGAGCAGCGATTGCAGCGGAACGCTTGAAATAATCATAGGGTGCCATTTTTGGCGCAGGCAATTGAGGCGGCGCGCGTCGGATGCGGCGCAATTTCCTTGAGCATCGCCAACCATTTCCCGTTAAGCCTTCCTCGTTGAGGAGAAAGCAAGTGATATTGCCCCCGGTCGCGCGATGCTCGCAACAAGGCCATAACCAATTGGGTCGGAAACGGAATTGAAGACGACCGGAATCGTGCGAGCTCTCGCCGCAGCATCGCGCACTACACTTGTATCCTTAAGGCTCAAGCCGAGCACAGGAGAGCGAGGCAATTTTGCAGCACCTCCCCGACCATCGGCAAATTCCGATGGCAATACCGAGCAGGCGCGGGGTAGACGTAAAGCCAAGCGCTGGCGCAGCAAGGAGCTAACGCGGGAAACTTAGCTCGTCAAACGTGCGTCACAACCAAGCACGGTAGAAGAACGCCTTGCCTGTCTCGGACCAAACTGCTGTCGTCGCGGAGTCGCTTTCCCCAGCCTCCGACTTCCCCGCACTGCAGATTACTGTGCTGTTTCTGGCGCTGCTGCTGCTGACGACGATCCCCGTTTGGACCCATCCGCTGCCGCCGCTTGCGGACTACGTCAATCATCTGGCGCGCATGCACGTCATCGCCACCATCGATCGGGACGCGAACTTGTCGCGCTATTACGAGATCGATTGGCAGATCATTCCCAATCTGATGATGGACCTCGTCGTGCCCATCCTGGCGCGAGCGACTAACATTTATTTGGCTGGGCAGATGTTCACGGTGGCTTGCTTTTTTAGCATTTCTTCCGGCGTACTGCTGCTCAACCGGAGCCTGTTCGGGCGCTGGTCGCCGGCACCGCTGATTGCTTTGCCACTGCTTTACAACTATGTGTTCCTGGTCGGCGTGATGAACTACATGTTCGGCATAGGCTTGGCGCTATGGGCGTTGGGCGCGTGGATTTTGCTGCGCGAGCGGGCGTGGCCATGGCGCCTAAGCGTTTCCGTGCTGTTCGCCTTCGCGCTATTCTTCTGCCATCT
>Ga0134122_10000045_pt1 | contig 56899 bp, 93 predicted proteins | sample KB302_FD_96461 | JGI IMG/M metagenome (GOLD analysis project Ga0134122, IMG submission 96461) | Terrestrial soil microbial communities without Nitrogen fertilizer from Kellogg Biological Station, Michigan, USA - KB3-0-2 | ecosystem: Environmental > Terrestrial > Soil > Unclassified ... | reverse complement strand
TGTATACAATAAAATTGGCGGGTAAGATGGATTCAGGGGAACCTCTATCTTACCCGCCGGGGGAGAGAGACTACGGGGGGTAGTCTCGCTACGGAACATTAACTTTGCGACGGAGTTAATGTTCCTTAGACTCCCTTCTACACTATGCGCCATCTCATCCCTATTAGCCGCAAGCCCTTTAGGGTCAAAGTGTAGAGTAGGGAGTCTAAGCAACATTAACGCCTGCCTTGTGTGATTATTTAGTAGGAGGGCTAACGCTCATACGCCTCACACAAGAACGTTCCACGCTAACCCTCCTAGCAGCCTTTCCAACCGGGACGCTGCACCCATAAGGGTAGCACAAAATTAACCGCTTGTCAAATCTCTAAACCTCTTTAACCAGATTCCAAATTCAAAATTTTGAGGATTTTTATATGATATCGAATCCTATACCATCTTACCTGAGTTAATGCGTTACAGCTACAACAAAGAGAACAATCGTTCCCACTGTTACGAAGAACATGATTACATCTAGTAGATCATTCATCGTTTTTCCTTTGCTTGTGTGATAACAACGGCACTTGCGGGAGTCGAACCCGCTAGTAGTTTAAGCTGTTACAGAGTAACTATCCCGTAACACTACTATCGCACTTGCTTAAGGTGCCCACTGTGCCGGTAGCCCTATACTTCGGCTACGTACTTTATGGATACTTCCATATTAAGCCTCTGAGTGACCGTAACGGTATTTACTTGCTACCGTTCAAACTGATTTACTAATCACACCGTTTTTCAGAGGCTTAATATGGAAAGAGGCACTTTCGTGCCCCTCTCCATGTTCTCCCTTTGCAAGGGAACTTACTATACTACGCTGCGGCTTCGTCCTCTTCACTACCGAGCAGAGCAGTATTGATGAGATAAACATGCTCTTCCTGCTCGCCCTTCGGATTACCCTCATCATCGTTCTTGTCATTGATAGCAATGACCTTAACGAGAGTACCACCCGGATGAACAAGACCCTGATCGTTAGTCTTTTTACGGGCATTGTCGAAGCCAGTCTTAACCTGCTTCGCACGCTTACCAGCAAAACGACCACTCGACAGGTCGATCTCTACACCAGCGTTACCAGACGAAAGGAAATCACGAAGGTCTGCATCGTAATCACCACGACTCTTCTGCTTCGACAGAAGTGCCTGAATCATCTGAGCGTCAATTGCCTGTGCCATTTTCTATTCTCTCCTTAGTTATACTTCGGTTTGTGTTTTACTGAACTTCTCGCGCCCCGGTATATCTTCTAGGCGCTTCAACCTCTTATCGAACTCTCTAAACGCTTCTACGATATCCATACCTCCTACTAGTTTAACGAGCAATCTGTGTTCCTCGATCATATTAGCAAAGTCCTCGGCGCTTGTCAAGTCCCTCGGCCCTCGCGGGGGCTGGTATCCGGCCTCAGACGGCTCATGGAGGCATACGATAACACTGTCTACCCCTTTACTACCACGTTGAAGCATAACGATACAACCCTGATCGTCCAACTGCTGAAATATCTCAGTGTAGTACGATTGTGCAATACCAAGGGTAGCATACAGCTTAGATATCTGCCCTCGGTAAATATGCAACTCGTTACCATCAATAACTTCAACAGTTGCTTGATCTAATATTGCATTGTAGACCTTCTCGATATGACCGATAATCGCTTTCATGTAGAAACTTTGTTAGCTCCTGCAAGAAAACAGTAGCGACAAATCTCACTACCATTTACCATCGCTACCATTGTATGTCCAGTTTTAGTCCTATCAACCCTTGGATCAATACAATCATCTGCCTGGTGACAGTCAGCGAATCTAGTAGGTAGCTTAAACCAAGTATCGAAATCCCTCGGTTCAGTAGGGAAGTTCTTATTACGAATTTTGTTGGCTGTTTCTTTCTTTTCACGTTCTTCTTCTTTAGCCAACAAGCCTTTAAGCGAACCAACATCAAGTGGTTTTTGAGTCACTTTTAAACCCCTTAGCGAGTAGATGATTTCTTGCATGTGTAGTCAACTGCCATCGTGCAGGAAAACCTCTGCGTACAACAATTTCACGATTCTCAAGTCTCGCTAGGATAGACCTTACTTGACCGATCGTAAACACACCACTACGATAATCTTCCCTAATGTTCAAGTCTTGAGTTATCACCCTTGTTGAGTCCCACCTGCTATGACGCCACAAGAGTCTAACTACTTTCTCTTGTCTAACTGTCAAGTCCATGTTACAGAATCTCCGCTCTTAGTACATCATCCTTTGGTGAAGAGAACATCGGGACAAAGCCCATAACAGGCTTAACCGTAACCCACTCGGTTTTCTTCCAGATGAAGTACCTAACTCGGAAGTTCTTATTACGCATACGAAGTGTTTGCTGTCCAGCCTTGATCGTTGTCTTAATCAACTTCAACTCTTCGCTTGTAAAGATGGGCTTATGTCCCACTTCTTTATACTCCTGTTTCTTCACTAGTGCTTTAATGAAATCCATACTCAATGGATTAGTCATTCTGAATACCTAACCACCTTTCAACATCGTCCCGTTGTAGTATTACGCTGCCGTTGTTCACTACAATGGCTTCTCGTGTTAAGCCTCTTGTAATGAGAACGTTCTTAATCCTTCTCTGTCGTGCTTCTTCCATCTGTGCAGCTTCTCGTAGATGCCTTTCACGTTCCCACCTACGCATACTTTCGGCCGCACGATAGATAAACGTTGCTACCGCTTCAATAGCCCAACGTTCGTCACGTTCTTTCTTCCATTGAGCTTCTTGCTGTAGTCTTTTCTCTCGTTTAATCCTCTTCTCTTCCTTAAGAGCATCTCGCTCCATTTCGTAATCGTCCCAAAAGTTGATGATATCAGGTGCCTTTACCATTCTAGGCTTACTATCACGTCCTTCAGTGATAGCACCACCTTCTTCATCCATAAACATTACGAGTGCTTCTGTGCGAGACTTTCTACCACCAGGGATAGGGGTACTTTCAAGTCTAAGCACCACAATCCTTCTGGCGTCCAAAGGAAGTTCTCTACCTCTACCAAGTCCATACTGGTAGGCATAGTGTGTTCCCGGCCATAGGCTACTTGCCTTCATAACTTACCTCTCAAACTCCCAACGCTTGCTTGAGTTCATACTCATTACGTTTAAGAGTTCTACGCTTGTGGCGGTTTTCTGAAGGAACGTACTCAACTGTCGGCCTACACTCAGTAACGTAGTCATACTCGATATCGAACGGGTAAGCCATACGAGGCTCAATGTCCAACAGTTTCTTACTAGAGTGTAGTAGTTCTACAGTGATAAAGCCATGACTAATTGGATCACCTGGCTTTTCCCATTCAACGTTATCATCAGCTAGCACTAGAAGTCTAGTACCAGCAGATAGACAGTTCCAACTCTTGTTAAGTCTAACTTCCATTGTCCTTTACCACCACCTTTACATACCTCTTGTTATACAAGATTACTGTGGTGCCACTAACGGCTAGGATAACATCAGGGAAATTTGCAAGTTCATTAAACAACGCTTCAACTGCTTCTGGACTTATCCCTGCTGATACGTCCAAGCCTAAATCACCAGACTTGTAGAAATCTTCAACAACTCCCATCTTAGGCTTCCACCTGAATCACTACTCTGTCCAGCTCATTGTCAAAGCTTACATCGGTAACTTCAAGTTCTTCACCATCGTCATTCAAGACGACAATGTCTGCATTCCACTTCATTGACTTAACTTGTTCTACCAACTCAGCCTTAAGCTGTTCTTCCATTACTCTATCTCTCCTTCTGGTGTTAGTAAGAAGTCGTGCCATTTGCCATCATCTAGCCAAAAGGTTATCTGAAGATAACCGGCTAAACCATGTGCTTTTTGCAATGTGATACTTTCTGTCTTATCCTTGTGCAGTTGCGCTATCGCTGCTAACTGCGGTGGAGTCATAAAGAGCAATAAGACCCCCTGTGTGATTAGGACGGCTAGACCAGCCTATCATAATTCCTAGTAAATGTCAAGCCGATATTGGATCGGATATTTGCGCTAACTCACTTAAAGCTGATTTTCAGCTCCGCGATAAGTAGACTGATAAGTACGGTAGAACGAGAAGCTTGGATACCAACCTTAAGTTGCCAACAACCGCCAAACCTACCCATAGGTGCAGTTGCAGGACGATGGCTAAACTTAACTGTCACTTTGCCTCCTTAATCTCTTCGATTACCCACTTACTGTACTTCAACTCTATCTTAGCCCTTACATCTTCCTCATTTACACCTTCTTCCGCTATGACAGCTTTAGCAAGGTCAAGAGGATGATACATAACCACTGTGTATTGTTTAAGATTTTCTGTCATTGGCAAACTGATACCCTAGAAGGAATCCAGTACTAAAGCTAGCTGCTGCTAGTACTTGAAGAATCACTACTAGTTCTGAACCATCATCATCGTCAGAAAGCTTCATTAGCCTCTCAACAGCCTTCTCAACATAGTGAAAGTTGATAACGATAACGTTTTCAGCACTAATGTCGTACTGATTCATAAACGCATGAGCATCACCAGCTACACTTGCGAGTGCTACCTTCATCTTCTCTACAATTACCTCGTTATCCAATGTCCTGCCTCCACTTTCCGTCAATCATGACTTCGATGGTAGTACAACCAGCATCGTACTTACCGTAATGCAGAGCTGCATCCTGATTCAGACATTCATCATCGTTGTGCAGCCAACCGCCGTAATACACCTGACCATCATCATCCTTCATGTGAAACCTTACCACTGGTGCGTCACTAGGTAGGTCAATCCACTCAGGCATGATATGACCAAATCCTACGTTAACCGTTTCACCCTTAACACCTACCCTATTTGTATCACCAGGGTCAGTGTTAATGTAGTCTTTATCAATTTCCCACATCATTCACCCACAATTCGCTTAGATTGTTAATCTCTCTATCCTCTTCGGGCGTACATGCATCTAGAAACTGAATAGGGTCAAACAATGGATCACCCAATTTGAAGTATTGAGTGCATTCCATCGCAAATCTAATGACACCATTACGCTCATCTAGGTCAACACTCGCTGCCTCCCTTATAGTGTACCTAAAGAGCTTAGCTAATGCGTTGTAATGCTGTCTATCAAACTTAACCGGCATTTTTGTAGTCCTTTGTTATCTTGACGATTTCATCGTTATCGTCTAGGTAATCTTGAGCTTGTTCCTCTGCATGAGCAAAGTTCTCAGCTTCAAAGAACAATGTCCAACTTTGAATCATCTTATCCTTACCCTTAATGAACACTTCATATTTTTCTAGTGTCATTATGACAAAGCCTCCACTACGACGAAGAATACCCATACAAAGATAATGAATCCAACTACGATTCTGATTATCCATTCAGACACTTTGTTCTCCTTCATATTCACCATTAGGATAGATATCGTATCGCCATACCTCCCCATTAAGTTTCATGAATGTCAAAGAGATAAACTTACCATGAGTCCACTGACTGAAGTTGACCTTCTTAGCATCACCCAATTCGCCAGTAAGCTCACCCATCTTTCTAATCTGAGCTACTGTCATCTTCTACCCTCCATCCTTGATACCCTACGTAATGTCTTAAGTCTTCGTTCAAATCTCTAGCCACATCTTCTAGGAACTTTTGTGTTCCTGCATCATCAGTGGCATCAGAGTAATCAAAGACTAGTACAATCCTTTTAGCCATTACCAGCCATACCTCCTTAGAATCTTTCGCTTGCCGTTCCTATCTACTTGCCACAAGGTGCCTCTATGCACGTTAATCATTTCAGCGTGCAAACGGTTAGTAGTGCGAATCTTAAACCTTATGCCGTAGAACGTTACCCCTGTTATGTGGTACATAGTCATGCTATCCCACTTGATAGGTAATCTGACATTGTGAGAAAAGCCGCCGTTAGACATTCTTCACTAACATAGACGCCATACTCAGTTCTCTCCTGCTTCTGCATCCTATGAGCTTTAAGGATAGCCGTGATAGGATTAGCTAGTACATCTCTAGCATCCTTAGACAAAGCAGTAGTGCTATCAGTTTCACCACTATAGTAGAAGATGCCCCAATACTCAGGCTTATCATCTAGTGACAGGATAGCGAAGCCGTTATCTGCTGACATTATGATTTAACCTTCCTCCGCTTTACAATGTGGTTATGAGACTCAATAGGGTAATGCTCCCTATGAAGTTTAGTCATTTCTTCTTCACGAGTTTTAATGTTACGCCCCAACGTTCTATTGTTCACATACGTTTCAGACCAATAGACGTTATTCTCTTTACAGACGTAAGCTAGACATTCGTATCTATACATATTTACTCCTTAATATGCTGCTGAGAGCTATCGGTTCTGACCAAGCTGCATCAGCTTGTTTTACGGCGTAAACCGGATCACCATACTTAGCCAACATACGGTTGTATTCATGATGCCACAACTCTAGCAGCTTTATCCTAGTTAGTCTAGGCATCTTCTCTTACTACTACTTTACCTACCATGCAGTTTTCACCACTAGCAAGTTCTTTAGCCCACTCGTTAGCGGCTTTCTCGGCGTCCTCTTTATCAGTGTATGGTAGACCGCTATCAACTAGCGTAATCTCCATTGTGTAGTGCTTCATCGGTGGTACTGCTCTTATCTGTGGTGGGCCATCATTCATGCTTTACACCTTTCTGCTAGCTCTTCGATTTTACGGCAGGCAATCGCCGTTGTTGCGCTTAGCATCACCTTCGGCCAGTACACCAACTCTTGCCTCTCTATCTCTGTAAGCAAAGGGGTGGTAGTACGCGTCGAGAGCATCTCTCGGATCAACTTCGAGTGCAAAGTTCTCACCGTTCCTTTCGTCCCTAACGGTAATAGTGATTTCGTCGGGTTCTTGATACCACAACTTCACCACAAGTCCTTCGTGGTTTCTGTCGCATAGGTCTATCATAGCAACTCTCCTGCTTGTGTGTGATTAAAGTTCTTGGAGGCTAGCTTATCGCCATCCATGCGTCCTAGTACAAGTGTTGACCCTTTAATGGGCTGGCCCACTTAAGCACTAGGTTTTACTAGCCTCCATAAGCTAACGGATGGAGGGTACGTATTACCCTCTTTCCGCACTACCGGCGAACGATTCACGTCCAGTGTGTAGTGACACTAGATTCTAGGCTTTCGCCCCGCTTATCGTTCCTATATCACCCGTTAGCTTATGCAGACTAGTTAGCCTACACCTGCACATGAATGCATGAACAGTACAAACAACAGGATACCGCAGAACCATCTAAAGCCTTTACCTGCATCCTGCCAAATTGCGTCCCATGAGTTATTACGGTTTCTATTATCCATTTTTCGTTAACCTCCTTTCATTAGTCTCCATAAGCTAGTAGGACGGCAAGGTATGACGGCTTTTCAACTACCAACTTACACCGTCTGGCTTTTACGGTAGTTTGCTTCACCATTACCGGGACAGAGCAGGCTTTATACTGTTGTCCTATTATGCAATTGCTCCTACTAGCTTATGCAGACTAGTAAAACGTCTGCACGATAATAGCCTTACCCGATGCTATTATCCTCCTTTAACTGTGAGCTATTATGTTGTTAGAGAAAGTGTGTCTAGGCCCATACACCCCGAGATTTCCTAGCTCTCGACGCTTTCGCACTTTCTCTTTTATAGAGACTAACTAGCCTCCATAGACTGTAGAGAATGTGGAGGGAATCGAACCCCTTGACTTTGCCAACTCTCCATGAGTGCCACCTTTCGCTCGGTATGCGCTCTACAGTCTATGCAAGCTAACTTGTCCATCTACCTCTATGGTGTCTTTGAATCGCGCCGCACTCACACTTACGGATAAGTGGGTGGTCAGTGTTTCTTACCTTTCTAGTGACCACCCACTTATGCCTGTGAGTGCTATTTGACTTTAACGTCGCCATCCTTCACTGTGATCGTTGCGTACCACTTCCTGTTTGTGTGAGGACAAGGCCCGACAACGTTGTAAACTCCGTTAGGTGCCTGAAACAGGAAGCCGTCGTACTCGTTACCAAAGAGGCTAGTAGCCTCAAGTGCGACAACGTGCGAGTTCTCCGCAACTGCCTCTTTTAGTGCCTTCTTAGTTGCTACCCTTCTAGCTCTTACGTATACTCCCTGCATTTGCTCTTACCTCCCGGTTGGATTACTTAGAGAAGCATAGCACGTAAACCCTTATCTGTCAAGTAGGATTTTTTAACGGCTATGCTTGTCTCAGTAATACACTTAATGCACAAGTCCCTACCGTACTTAAACTTCTCACTCGGCTGCTCGTAGCGCAAGTCGTCCATGTTCACGAACTCACCGCAACCGTTACAACGTTCCCACTGTGTGCCGTCGGTGTCGATAACTCCACTCATGCGTCCTTAAACCTTCTACGCTTAGCAAACTCTACACTACAAATCCTTTGCCCGTTAAGCAAATCGGTCGAACCATCATCATGCACAAAGTCGAACCATGCATCTGGTGCCATTGTTATACTGTTAGGCTTAATGTAACCGGGCTTCATGTTGTAGTAATCGTAAGCCCTGTCACCTTCCTTCAACTTCACTCCATCTTCTGTTACGATATCCATTACCACACCTTCCTTACGTGATTGTCGTAATACCGATTACGCTTCAGGTCTTTATCATCTTGGTGGCCTTTGCCACCACAACGGTAGCACTTACCAGTAAAGCCGACAAACTTACCATTCACTACAGCACCTTTACCGTAGTAAACTCCTGACCCATTACAGCCATCGCACTCATGCATCCCTTCAGGGATAGGCTTCGGGCCTTTAACTGTATGCTCATCATCGTGTTCGTTGTACACGTATGAGGGCATCATTTCGTTATCCATTATTCCTCCTTAGTTAGCCTTCCTAGAGTAGTAAGGCATACTCTACACTGAGGGAGTTAGGGTTGTAGAGAAACTCCCATACCTATAGCCTTACTACTCTAGGCAAGCTAACTAAAGCCTTGCCTTGTTGCGTTATTCAGAGTCTTCGTCTGACTCCATCACGAGCTTATCCGTGTTCACGATCAGGATAGCATCGCCGTTCTTGACCAGCTTGATGTTAGTAAGCTCAGCCTTCTTAGCCTTCATCGTAAGCTGATTCTTGATGCTAACGAGCTGCTCCTTAGTCTTACCAGCAAACTGAGGAACCTCGTTCAGGATACGATACATATCCTCTGAGGAGGCGAACTCCTTAAGGAACTGATCCTGTCCACCACGATTACGACTATTCGCAAGAATAGCAGTAATATCGGCTGCTGTCAAATTCTCCATGTTAATTCACCTCCTTCCCTTCGACTTGAATTACACTAAAGCCTGACCATCCGTAACCATCGTCGATGGTTTCAACGGTAAACACTCTACCATCGGGATGCTTCAATGTCAAGTTAATCGTATCGGCTCCTGTTACTGTGCAACCGATAAGATCGGTGTACGTGTAATGCTCATCTGCCTTGATTTCTTTCATAGACAAAGCATACCATCCCTTCCTATCGGTGTCAAGTAGACTTCCTAATGATCCCTACGAGTTGGATCATTATGCAGACTACAGAGATAATGGTAAGTGGGATAAAGCTGATTAGCATATCCGGCCTTTCTGTGCAATCGTAGTTACGGCTAGGGGAACAGGCGTTCGATTGTAAACCTCGTTATGCATATTAACGAGTCGAGTTCTTTAGGTGTATTACGTAGTATATGGATTAGTATCTATTAGTAAGTAATCCCTTAGCTCCGTAATCCCGATAAAACCGTATATATAGGCCGATTGGTAACTATTAGAAAGCAAAACCTTCTTCATAACTGCTAAACTGCATAAACTGATGGAGCCATGCGGCCTAGCGGCGCACTTACTTATGATGAAGTTGTAAAGTTTACCCCTTTTTAGTTATAATGTTGAGCGGTCAAGTAAAAACCGCACGTTTAACTAATATATTCGGCCTTAAGCCAAGATATATTCGGTTTATCTAACCTCCCTTCCGTAATCCCTTATGATTTTGTTAAGCGAGGTTTAGAAACTTGAGCAAGTAGGCGTTCGGGTCGATTCGCTTGGTGTTTAGGTGTTCAATGCAGCGTGTTCTAGTTGTACCGTTCGGCATGGTGCGGCTAACAGTACCATGCTCGGCACAGTTGGTGTAATCGCATCTCTTGTCAAGGTTAACTGACAAGGTGCGGTTGGGTGTTTTGTCTTTGCTTGGCATTGTTCCTTTCTCGTTCGTTGTTTTAGGTATTCTAGCGCCAACTTCCGTAACTGTCAACCCATACATGGAAGCGGCGCAAATACTTTTGCTTCTGGTAGAACAGTTGGAACACTAGCTTACCAACTTGAAGCTCGTAAGCGACGCATCCTTTGAAAGCGTGGAACGTCATGCTTTCCTTTCGGTTAGAACGGTAGGAACAGTGTACTGTTGTGCAGCGGATAGTAGATCCATTCAAAGATACGCGGTGTGATGGTATCTAGGTATGGAATGTACCAGAACAAGAATGTATCCATGTTCACCTCCGTTCGTTGGTAGCACACAGAGTAACGTTACCGTGTTTCGTAACGTTGCTCTCGATGCTAGACCTCCGAGTGGATCGTTCCGAGTGTAGCGGCGAGGATGATATCCTTGCGCGAATCGTAGCGTGTAGGCTGCACAGTCGATTCGACAGGAGTGCGTGTAGACTTGCGAGCGGTGCGGTTGAGAGTCGCGGTGCGAGGGATAGTGCGGATTACGTTACCATCGGCATCATAGCACACACAATCAGTTAGTGCGATGCAACGGTCGCGTGTTGGTCGAGTACCTCCGACTTTGCGTGTCGAGGTGATGCGATATCCATCGCTGTCGTGCGTTAGGTTGGCGCGCATCGGGCGTGACCTCCATTCGGGTTAAACGTTCATCGGACTTGCACTAGGCACTCTAAAGCAAACGAGCGCCGATCCAGGGCACCGTTACCCCGTATCTCGCGTAAGAGATTTAACCTCCTGTATCAATTGCCACTAATGGGCATCCCACCAAGCCATATTAAAGAATGTGTTAGCTGGCACTAAGTCTAAAGACCTTGTATACTCGTCATGTTAAGCTACATAACCATCGAAAGAAGGTTATAATGGATAACCCGCAAGATAACGAAGCGGCGTTGCTTGCATACAAAGATCAAGTAGAAAAAGAACTCTCAGAGTTGGCTATCTATCGTGAAGCTCTAACAGATGAGTTTAAAAACGCGGAGCCAGATCAAGAAACTGCTGAGAAAGCTGCTAAACGTTTGATCGAGCTTGTTCCTGATGCTGGTAAGCAGATCAAGTATCTCATTAATCACTCCGAATCTGACGCAGTTCGGAAAGACTTGAGTAAGTGGATATTCAGCGTGGCTATGAAAGCTGCCGAAGCTAAGGGTGATGAAGATGAAATTGATCGTCTCATTAAATCACTGAGTAAGGCAACTGAGTAATATGAGTAGACCGCGCCATTTGTATCTTGTTGGCGCTGCGGGTGGTTATCACCTGCAAAAGAATCACAACTTTGACATCAATAAGCCTCATGCTGGTTGCTGCATCTGTGGCGACGTTTATCAATCTCAGCGCGACCGCAACTTTAGAAATAGTGCGGAGTTGGTGATGGCTGGTGAGGATAGACTTAAGTGGAGGCTTGACCACGCTAAGACGCATACCGCTCAAGAGCATTTGCATTTGGCATTAAGCGGTAGGTGGTGTACGCCAGAAGCGGCTAATCGTTTTGCTGCTTACGGCATTATTGCGTTAACAGATATGGTTATGAGTGAAGAACACGAAAGTGCTTTGTTTGAAAGTTCTCCGATACCGTCGAAGGAGGTTCAAGGTTGAAGTACTACGAGATTATCTACGAGACTGGCAATCATAGTGTTGCCGCTTATGAAGATGACGCTGAAGCTATTAGTGCTATCAGCGAACATCATCGTAGGGCTAAAAGTGGTGAGAAGGCTCAACAGACTAACCCGGATATGGGGCCTGCCGAGCGTATTGCCAAAGTCCTCAAGTACGATGAACACCCGATTAACTTTAACGAGTCGCAAGTTGCTACAAAAGAGGATATTACTGCCGCTGTTGATAGTGCGATTAGCGAACACGGTGTTGGGGATTTGGTTAGTGTTCAGCAAGTTGCTGCAAGCGTAAGAGATATCAGTTCTCCTGTTGTTGATAGTGGGCCGCATGAGAGCAACTACAAGATGGCAGAGACTGGTGAGCTAGATGCTAGTAAATGGGACGGCGATAACAATAAGGCAGGGACGCCATAATGTTTATGCATGAACATCACAGGTATGAACCAGAAGTTCCTGCACATGCTGAGAAGAATGCTGTTATTGCGTTCCAGAGGCTTAGTCAGCTTGTAACGGACTACGTGCTTGGTGCTTCAGGCACGATTACACCGCCTGCATCGTGGACACTCGCGTTGAGTACGACAGTTGTGGGGTCTGGTTCTAACATGGCCCGTAACTCAGTGTGGAGTGCTACAGTCTCAGGAAGCAACGTTAACGAGATTGGTTCGACTACTGCGTCAGGGTACGCAAGGCAGACAATCGCTAAGTCGATTGCACAGGGCGCTATTGACTGGCTTGCTTCGACGTTCGATAACACGTTCTCTACTGGTGGTCAGTCAGCTACATCAGATCAGACGACGTTTGGTGCATTCTCGGGGGCGCCTAACCCGAACGGTGCGAATAGTTGGGTGCTTACGGACGGTTCTACACTAAATGCTGGTCAGTTGTATTGTGCTGGTGACACAGCAGCATTGAGGACGTTTGCTAACGGTGATACGGAGAAGGTTACGCCTACGCTGAAAGCTGGTTAACACTTACAACGATAAGCCCCTGTAACGCTCTAAACTTAGACCCCTTCGTTAGAGAGTATTCAGGGGCTTAACCTTAGGAGAGATAATGCCTGTTAAGTATGCGATTGACCTAGAAGTAGGTGAAGGTGTAGACGAGGCAGAGGTTAATGAGGCTTTAGGCAAGATGCAAGAGTTGTTGCCTGAAGGTATGAGTTTTTCTGCTTACTCGTTAGAGCATGGACAGACTTATTTAATCCAGGCGCCTCCTGCGGAAGATGCCACAGACGCTTAACCTGAAAGGGATTGGCGTTACGCAGGTTGGTGGCGTTGCTGCTAGATCGTGCGTGTATAGACCTTTTGCTTCTTCTACTCAAACAGGCGTAGAAGTACCTACAGCCAATGCTCATTACTACTTAGTGACTTTGTTTGGCGGCCAGAACGGAAATGGCGCTAACTTAGGAACGGCTAGTATTGACCTTGGTACGCAAACTATCTTTGAAGTCTTTGAAGCTGCTGGTAATAGTGCAGAAGCTGTTTTTGAGCAGTTGTTTCCACCGCCAGGGCCAGATTAATGGCATTGCCGCTTTTTAACGATTGCGATAGCCAGCCTGACGGCACTACTGTCACGACTGGTAATAGCGGTGGTAATAGTCAGGCTGATGCTTTCAACTCTGTAGTTATTGGCGCTAACATGACGTGCCAGTACAGTAATGGGGTGTTGCCTGCTCAGGGTAATACAGCCATTAAGATGGCACTAACGTCTACGGCTACAGCAATAACCTATGTTGCTTGGAACTCTACGTCTATAGGTTCAGCAGTTGTAGACTTAAGACTACGATGGTGGTACTACTGCACGATTATCCCTGTTTCTGGACTTCGTATTGTAGAGTTTAGAAAGGCAGGAGTTAGGATTGCAGGCGTAGATATGGAATCAGGTGGTGGAACGATTAGTTGTAGGTCTGCCGCTGATGCCACAGTAGGAACAACTAGCTCAGTAATCCCTCTTAGTACGTGGATGCGCTTTGAGCTGGACTTGCATTGTAACGCCTCAACCGGAACTATGACTATTAACTGCTACAAGGGCTTTGACAACACAGGACTTGCTACTCCTGCTAGTTGCACAGCGCAAAACTTCTCAACTGGATGCGATGAAGTGAGGATTGGCGCTACAACGGCTAACTTCTCTTCTACAGCCGGTAACTTCTGGATTATTGACGGTTTGCATCTAACCACTAACGCTTTGCCTATAGGAAGCGATGTAAGTAGTCATAGAGTGGATAATCCGATTATAAGTCAAATGTATGAGCCAATGGATAGGCGGATTTATGCCAACTAAACCTGTAGGAGTAACTGATAACGCTAACGCCTCGGGTATTTCTGAGATTGATGTTATCGAAAGACCTGTTAGCGATATCAATACGCTTGTTAACTCTGACCCAGGATCGGGAGGTACTACACTAGTCGTTTTGGGCTTTGTAAACTTTCCTGCCTCTGGTCAGTACAAGATTGACGTTGAAGGCGAAAGAATGCTTGTTACAGGAGGCCAGGGTACTACGAGCTGGACTGTAACAAGGGGGATTGACGGTACAACTGCCGCAGCACATGGTATCGGTGTTGTAGTCAATTACGTTGTTGCTACGCAAAGAGTTAGTCCGATTGATGAACGAAATATCCTCTATCGCGGCTACGCAGCCACGTTTAGAACGCTAGGCCGTGCTGGTACGACTGGTCAGAAAATCTTTGCTATTCACAATGCTACTGGTAGCAAGAGATTAGTTGATGTAGACAAAATAACCGTAGACTCGATGGTTACTGCTGCTAAGGTAGTAGAGCCTGTTGTAGTTAGGATATGGAAGTTTACAGCGGTACCAACTAACGGCTCGTCAGTTACCAAAGTGCCAACAGATAGCAACTTAGTCAGTGATTCCTCAGTAACTCTATGGCAAGATTCATCTGCTGAGAACACTGGCTCAGGTACAACGCTAACTGTGACTTTGCCTGGTGGAACCATCGTAACACAGTCATGGGGCTCTCGAGCGTTAACGTTGGTAGGCTACGAGCAGTTTGATAGGGAGATATTCTTCCCAGGAGCGGATGAAGTTGTAACGTTGCGTCCACTAGAAGGTCTGTGCGTGTTCCTCGACTACACAGTTGCCACAGCTAACGCTGTTTCTGATAAGTGGATCACTACTTGTCGTTGGACGGAGTACAAGGTTCCGTAAAACATATGAGTCTAGTACTACTCTTCAACCAAGGTGGGGCTGTTGCTTATACGGACAGTGCTACTGTTACGCTTAAGCTTACTCCATCTACGGTTGAGAATGCTCAATTCATTGAGAACGGTACTGTCAGTGTTAAGCTTACACCGTCTGTTGTTGAGAATGAACAGATGGTTGAAGCGAATACAGCGGTATTGACATTGACTCCTAGTAGTGCAGATACAGAACAGGCGGTGGAAAGTGCTACTGCTAGACTTAGCCTTACTCCTTCTAGTAGTGATATCGCTGCTTTTGTCGATAGTAACACAGCTACACTTGTTCTATCTCCTTCTAGCTCTGATATTGCTGCTTTCGTTGATAGCAACACGGTTAACTTAGCGTTAACTCCCATCACAACGCAAGAAGGCAAGGAGTACACAGACAGCGCGACAGTTCCTTTGCTATTAACGCCTTCTACGACGTTTGAAGGCTTAGAACACACTGATTCGGCAACAGTTGTGGTGCTTTTAACTCCTACAAGTGCCGATATAGCTTCGTATGTCGATCAAAACACTGTAAGTGTGCTATTAACGCCTAGTGCAGTTGAAATTAATGCTGCGATAGACCAAGCGACGGTAGCCCTCGGACTGGCCCCGAGTGCGGTCGAAATCGCCTCTTATATAGACGCGGGTACCTTGACCCTTTTCCTGACGCCCTCGGCCTCAGAATTTCAGACTGGTAACACCAATGACGCAGCAACTGCGATAGTCTTGTTAACTCCAAGTACTGCTGAAGTGTTTGCTGCTGTAGATCAAACCACTGTGTTGTTAGCATTGACAATGACGGCATTAGAGGGTAAGGAGTTCACTGATAGCAATACTGCTGTAGTGTTGTTAACTCCTTCGTCTACTGATACTGCACAGGACGTTGAAACGAACACAGTGATTGTAGCATTGACGCCTTCAGTAAGTGATGCCTATGGTACGGTTGATCTAGCTACTGTGTCATTGCTATTAACACCAAGTAGTGCAGACATAGCTCAATACGTAGAGGCGAACACAGCTATCCTCGCTTTGACGCCATCTTCTGCGAATATTATTTCGGGGGTTGATCAGAATACGATTATCGTCGCATTAACACCATCGAGTGCTGATGTAGCTATATTCGTGGATGGCAGTACTGCGATTGTAGTGTTGACACCTATAACAACACAAGAAGGCCCCGCTGGTGGTGGAGTTGACACTGGAACGGTTAATGTCAACTTGATTCCTTCCACTGGTGATACTGCACAGTTCGTAGATGGTTCGGTTAGTACTATTAATCTAGTTCCTAGCGGATCGGAGATTATCGGTGGAACCGATAGCAACACCGCCAACCTCGGACTCATCCCAAGCAGCTCGGATACCGCTCAGTACGTTGAATCAGGCAGCGTTAGGTTGTCACTCTCACCAACATCAACAGATACATTTGACGGAAGTGATAGTGGAACGGCCCGAGTTACTTTCACAGTTTCTACAGTTGAGGCATATCAACCAAGTGACACAGGAACAGCTCAAGTTGTTCTAACGCCTAGCAGTACAGATATAGCTGGCTATCTTGAAACGGGAACAGCAACGTTAAGGCTTACTCCCTCTGCCAATGAAACATATGTCCAACTAGGCTCTGATGCTGCAACGGTGTATTTGAGGTTTGGTAATTACGCTCCATCTAATCTTGTAGCATTCAGAATGTACAGGCACTATACGGTAAAGATGGTTAGTAGGATTAAGCAGGCAAATGATATGAAGAGGTTTTTTGCTAAATCTTCTAAACCACGATGGAAGGCGAGAGTATGGAAAGCATAACTATCGGCTCTATCGAGGAACTGATCGTTGATATTGATGATACCTTGAATGGGGTCACTGATCTTACTACGTTGAGTCCTCGCTATGATGTTAAGGACAAAGCTGGCAATGTGAAGATGAACAATCAAGTCGCCACAGTTGATGCGGTGAATAAGATGAGGCTTCATTGTCTCATTGACACTACGTTGGGCGGCAATTGGGCTTCTGGGCATTACTTCCTTTATCCCCGTTTCACAGCCGCTCCAGAATCACCTAATGTTGGCCCGTTGGAGTTTAAGGTGAATCCGTAATGGCAGAGATATGGGAATGGCCTAGAGGTACAGTTATTGATCATTATGATGGAGATACCTTTTACTGTGATATCGACATGGGCATGGGTATTATCAAGAAACGCCAATCAATTCGTGTTGCAGGCATTAACGCTCCTGAGATGAAACCTCTCCAACCCGGTGCTAAAGAGGCTTTGGCAAAACTGAAGGAATTGCTGCCTGTAGGCGAGAAAATTGCTTTGGCGTCAGTTGGTTACGACAAGTATGGCGGTCGAGTAGATGCAATCATCACTCGCACTAAAGATGGTCTTGTTATCAATGACGCTATGGTTGAGAGCGGGCTTGTAGAGAAGAAAGACTACAAGTGAGCGATATCGGCCATAGAACAGATAGGGAGTTTGAACAGGATTTCATCATTAACTTTGGGAAGGGAATTAGAGGCTCCTTCATTCGTTACCGCAATAAAATCTCAGGCGTAATGCTAGCACATCAGAAGAAGGATGACGAGATATGTGCTATAGCTATCTTTTGGACTGAAGTGGGAGATAGACCTATCTGGACAAAAACTAGTGATGAGCCATTGACGTTGGAAGAGTCTATTAGGTGCTCTTGTGGCCTTCATGGTTGGATCAAGGAAGGTCAGTGGGAACATGCGCCTGATAGCATCCAGTAAGTTTGAGTTGTTCTTAGTGTTTGTATGGGCAGCAATGATTCCAATTTCACTTTACACTGGATGGATTTATAGCATAGCTTTTGTTTCGGCTATCAGTATCTATGCTAATGTTGCTTCGCACTGGGCAGCATACAGAGTTGCATTGGCAGAGAAGAGACTTGAAAATGGAAACTAATATCAATCTAGAAACGCTGTTTAAGGAGATCAAGTACAACCCCCACGATTGTCAGTGGCCTTTCCACCATTCTAATGCAAGGTTCCGTATTCCTTGTTGCGGAAGAAGATTTGGTAAGACACAGATGGTGGGTCATGATCTAACGAAGAAGATGTTTGTACCTAATGCGTATTACTGGATCGTTGGTACTACGTATAGGACTGGTGAAAAGGAGTTTCGCGTTGTATATGACGACTTGGTTCGAAAACTCAAGTTGGGAAGTAAGATTAGGAAGTCATACAACGTCAAGCAAGGCGATATGCGTATTCAGATGCCTTGGAACACAATCCTTGAAGTTGTTAGCGCAGAGAAGCCTGACAGTTTGGTTGGTGAAGGTCTAGATCATGCTGTACTAAGTGAGGCTGCTCTGCATACACGGATGATCTGGGATCAGTACCTAGAGCCGGCTTTGTCGGATAAACTCGGTAGCTGTGACTTTCCTTCTACACCACGAGGAAACAACTGGTACAAAGGTATGTGGAAGATCGGCCAGACATTGAGTGAAGATGAATATGAGAGTTGGAGATTTCCAACTTGGATGAACACAGTTAAATATCCAGGTGGATTCGATCCTCTTTGTAAGAACATCATTGATCGAGATAGTAGTAGTCCTAAGCATTACGAAGTACATGGGCCTTGCGGTTGTAATAGAGAACTAGTGCGAATTCACAACAAGGTAAGCTTGCATTACTGGCTGCAAGAGTATGCCGCTGAGTTTACTTCGTTTGAAGGTAAGATTTACGATGAATGGGATGAGACTGTTCATGTTAAGCCTATTCGTTATAACCCCGCATGGGAAACTTGGGTTGCAATGGACTTTGGGTTTAGTGATCCGTTTGTTGCCTTGGATATCATGGTTGATCCGATGCAGAACGTTTATGTTTGGCAGGAATACCAAGAGAGATATAAGACAACGTATGAACATGCTTATTATCTCATGAATCGTAATATGCCTGAGGGCTACCACCTTGATCGTGTATCAGCCGATGCTCGCGGAGCCGATGAGATTGCGACTATCGAGCTTATCTGGCATAAAATGGTTGAAGCCGATGGTGATATAGCTTGGGGTGATGGAGTTGAAGCAGTTAAACGTTGGATGAAGATTCAACCTGACGGTCAACCTAAACTGTTTGTTGATCCTAGCTGTACTGAGCTTATTCGTCAGCTAGGAGAACTGAAAACTCCACCTGTTACAGCAGCTAGAACACAACGGAATTTGCAGAGTAAACCCGGTATCCGTAATCAACATGACTATGATGACCACGGCCCTGATGCACTACGCTATTTCTTCAACCAGTTTGAAGTTATCAAAGGGGCTAGTCTATCGGACATATATGATCCTGCTAACTACCGCGATAGTGAAGCGGAAGGGTTCTTTACACTGAAAACAGGGTTAAACCTAGATAGACCGATAGGGTACTAAGTGGCAGCACCCAAACTACCTACTCTTAAGAAGAAAGACCAGACGCCTACCCGTCAAGTTTCGGGTACGCAGTATACCGTTCAAACGGATATTAAGCCTCCTGGGTTTGAAGAGATTGGTAGCTCACAAGCTAGTTCTATTAGAGAGGTTGTACCTGAGCTAGCTAATAGACGCCAAGCCACACTTACTTACAAGAAGATGGTAAGAGGCGATGCTTCGGTAAGAGTAAGTCTACGAGCTGGTAAGACACCGATCTTAGGTGGAGATTACTACATTGATGCTTACGACGAGACAGACGAGCATCAGGCGATTTGGGAGTTTGTAGACTTTAACATCTTCCATGCAATGACAACTCCTTGGCTTGTTGTCTTGCAGAATATCTGTCAGATGCTAGAGGATGGTTTCTTTGTTGCTGAACCAGTATATGAGTTGCGAGAGTGGGCACCAAAGAAAACCAACTCAATGGCAAACCGTCGCAAGTACACAATGCTTCGTAAGCTTGCTCCCCGCCCTGCTTCTACTATTACACAGTTTAACTACGATGATAACGGTGGCCCTATAGAGATTCTTCAGCAGGCTATTCAAGCTGATGGGCAATCTAAAGAGGTAAAGATTCCGATTGAAAAGGCTATGGTCTTTACCTTCGATAAGTCGGGCGGTAATCTTGAAGGTGAGAGCATTCTTCGGAGTGCTTACCCTCACTGGTACTACAAGGACATTCTTTACCGTATTGATGCTATCCAGAAAGAGCGTCATGGTATTGGTGTTCCTGATATCGAGCTAGGCCCAGGACATACGCCACAGGATCGTAAGATTGCACATGAGCTAGGTGCTAATCTTAGGACGAATGAGAGTTCTTACATCGTTCGCACAAATCGCATGACTGTGGGGTTTGCTGAGTTGAGTGGCAACTTGGTCAATGCTCTTGAAAGCGCGAACCACCATGATAACATGATTATGAAGAACATCATGGTTCAGTTCCTCAATCTTGGAATTGAAGGTAGTGGTGGTGGACGCGCTACAGGTGCTACTGCGGCTGATATGTTCCTTAAGGCGATGAAGTACTTGGCTAATCTTATCTGCGAGTACTTCAATCAGTATTTGATCCCTAACTTGGTTGCTTACAACTTTGAAACAGATCAGTTCCCGAAGATGAAGGTACGCAACATCGGTGAGGCTAAGGACGTTCAGATGTGGACAGCCGGTATCGCTAACATGGTCAAGAGTGGCGCTATCACTATGGACTTGGAAACTGAACAGTGGTTCCGTAATGTTCTCGATATCCCGGTTAAGCTTGAGGATCGTCCTGAGTTCACTGAACAGCAAAGACGAGAGCAGATTTTGTTGCAGGGTCAGACTGATGAGCAGGGTAATCCTGTTCCTATCAGTAAGACAACGACTACTACTCCTGGCGGGGTTGTTCTTCCTGCGGGTGCTAGTGCAGGTGGACAAACGAAGCCGGGTAACGTAGGAAAATCGCCTACGAGTGGAGCGTGATTATGCCAACAACTAAGTACAAGGTAGTGAAGAAAGGCGATCAGTTCTGTGTAGCTGATAAGGCTACGGATACGCCTATTCATGGTGGTAATGGTAGTTGCCATGCTAATCGTGCTGATGCTGTCAAACAGCTTCGTGCGATCTATGCTAATAGTGGCAAGAATTTCAGCGAACGAAGCGTTGCAGTTCCGGTTAAGAACTTTAGCGCCTCGTTGGTTGATGTTAAAGAAGGTGAGTTGCCTTGGATTCAGATTTTCCCGTTTGGTCACTGGCCTCATCCTGTTTATGGTGACACAACGGTTAATCACAAGACGGCTAGTGATTACGTCAAGAATTTCAAGGAGAACGTTCGTAGGATCGAGATTAACACAGACTACGAGCATGGTACGGATAAGGCTAAAGGTGACAAAGCAAGTGGTTGGTATCGAGATATGGAGTTGCGTGATGATGGTGTGTGGGCACAGATCGAGTTTACGCCTACTGCATTGTCAGAGATTAAAGATGGTGAGTGGAAGTACTTTAGCCCTATGTTCTACGATGATTATCTTGACGAAGAAACAGGCGAAACGTTTGAGAACGTTGTTGTCGGTGGAGGGCTTACTAATAAGCCTTGGATGAAAGATATGGTTCCCATCAACTTCTCGGAGGCGGTGCTAGAAGAGGAAACTACAAAGTTTCGGTACAAGGATGGTAAGTGGATTGCTAGTGATAACAACGGCGAGAGTTGGCGCGTTGTTACCAAGGCAGAAGAAATTGATATGGAACATAGTGAGCCTGGTACTGGTAGTCCTCCTCAACCACGAGAAGATGGTGAAGATATTTCAGGAGATAAAGATGGTGAGGGTATCCGTAGGGATAGTCCACCGCCACAAGACACAAAGGAGGGTAGTGACGTGAAATTGGCTAAGGAGACTCTTGTTGCTCTAGGACTTCCCGAAGATGCAACTGACGATGCTGTTAATGCTGAAATTGTAGCAATCGTCGAGACTGTTGCGCCTCTCAAGAAGTTCCATGAGGATAACAAGAAAGCAAAGCAGTTTGCTGAAGAGTTCCCTGAAGAGGCTGAAAGAATGAAGAAGCTTCAGAAGGCAGAAGATGATCGTATCGCCAAGAACTTCTCTGAGCGTTACGAGCGTATCGTAACTCTTAAGGGTGAGGGCGACGATGCAGAGCGTGTAAGCACTAATAAGGGACTTAGTGGTATTGCTCTTGGAAAGATCGAGGGTATCGCTAAGAAGTTCCATGAAGGTACGGCCAGTATCACTGATCTTCAGGAAGTTCTCGATGTTCTTACTACTGATAAGGCTATTGTTGATTACGGTGAAGTCGGTAGTGGGCGTGTTCGTGAGAATCCTGAAGGTGAAGGAAGCTCTGCTGCTAAGATGCTTTCCGAGAAAGCAAAGGAAGTCATGGTTAAGGCTAATGCTGAGGGTACGCCTGTTAGTTTTGAAGTTGCACTACATCAGGCTGCTACCGAGAATCCCGATCTTGCTAAGGAATACGCAGAAGCTGAAGAGGCTCGGCGTATTCGTTCAAGAAGTCAGAGCTAGAAAGGGGGTTACAATAGATGCCTGCAATTGGTAACTATCAGAGGGATAAGGGCTATGACACCGACGCCGCGCTTACCAAGTTTCGTGCGGTTAAGCCGGGTGCTTCTGCTGAGTCCGTAACTCCCTGTACTGTTCTAGGCGAAGCTGGACTTGGCGTTTCTCAGTTTGCTGTTAGTGCTGCTGAGTTGGCTAAGGGTAAAGGTGCTTCGATTAGAGAAGATGGTACTACAGAGTGGGAAGCTGGTGCAGCGATTACTAGAGGCGCTGACGTTACAGTAGATGCAAACGGTCGTTGTGTTGCTGCTGCTGCTACTCAGCGTGTTTGGGGAGTTGCACGACAGGCTGCTTCTGGCGCTGGTGTTCGTATTGCTGTTGATCTAGCAATCGTTAAGTACATCAAGGCATAAGAGGGAGGTGAGTAGAATAAATGTACGATCCTGGTGAACTTTATAGTGATCCGATCCTAACAGGTTTCTCTACTGGTTTTGTGGAGAACAATTTGTATGCAAGTAGACTGTTCCCTATTACACCTGTTAGAACACGGTCGGGTCGATACCGTGTATACGATCGTAGCAACTGGTTGATCTACCCCTCCCGTCGTGAGCCGGGAACGGTTGCTAACGAGGTTCGTGGTGGTAAATGGTCGGAAGATGTGTTCTTCTGCAAAGAGCATTCACTTCAGTCCCCCATCCACGATGAAGAGCGTCAAGAGCTAACAAGTCAGGGTGGTCTTGCTAACGCTGTGTTTGGTGGCGATCTTCAGCTTGATCCTGAAAGGGATGCTGTTGATCTTATCACTCGTAGCATTATGCTTGAGTGGGAGCAGAAAGTAGCGAATGTAATGCGTAACGTCGCTAACTATGCTGCTAACCACAAGGTCACGTTGGCTGGTGCCTCTCAGTGGTCAGATTACACTGGTGGAGTTGCTTCAACGAGTGATCCTGTTACAAACCTGCGTACTGCTGCAATGCGTATCTACATTGACACAGGACGATGGCCTAATACAATGATCTTCCCAACTGATGCACTTGGGGTTGTTGAAGGTCATCCGCGAGTTGTGGATCGCTTTAAGAACTTCTCGCTGATTGATCCCGAGGCTTGGAAAGCTCTGCTTAACGTTCCAGCGCCTCAAAACGTGTTCATGGTAGATAGTAAGTACAATGCGGCGGATAACATTGACGCTACTGAGTCAATTACGTCGTTTTGGGGGCAGGACGTATGGGTTGGTATTGTAGACAATACGCCCGGTCAGCGCACTAAGACGTTCGGTAAGACGTTTGCTCAGGTGTATCCTGATGGTACTATCCGTCCTGCCGATAAATGGTATGAGCATGGTCGTAAGAGTGACATTGTTAGGGTCAGTCAGAACTATGACCTTAAACTTGTGTCACCAACTGCCGGTTATCTCATCACAAACGCTGTAGCAGCAATTCCGTAAACGGAAGGGAGGGTTTAAACAATGGCTAAGGATCTTGTTGCATGGAGTCCTATCGTTAGTTCTAAGAACAACGGGACTCATAAAGACCCTGACCTAGAGGAAGTCACCGTTAAACCCGGAGAATCCGTTAATAAGGATGCTCTCGGTGTTGACGATGATGGTTGGCAGCAGTTGATTGATAGTGGTGCTGTACGTTCTCAGGCGTATCCTGATATGCCTGAAACGTTCCAGGGTAGTCCAGTTGAGTTCCTTCGGGAAGAAATGCGTAAAGCCGCAGAAGGCGCTCTTACTGACGTTGAAACGTCAGAAGAGAATATCGCTTCTGTAATTGCTATTAACGCTGCTTCAACTGGTACTGCACTTCTGCCTGAAGGTGTCGAGCCTGCAACTGGCCCTTCAGAGTCTGCAACCTCCAGTAGTAGTGGTGGAGGCAAGGACACGTAATGGCTGCTGAAATCCTAGCGAGTCTCGATGATATCAACACCCATCTTCCGTCTGATAAGGCGAAGATGTTGGATAGTGACGACAATGAACTTCAAATTGACGTTGCTAGATATGTGCGAAGCTTGCTATCGGGTTTCTTTAGTGCAGCAACACTTACAGCATGGGTCTCTCCCGCGACTACCCCTGATGCTATTAGGGGTATCGCGGGGAGGCTCATAGCTGCTAAGTGGTATGCTCTACTTTACAGTGAGGATATCGAGACTGTAAACACGTATGCTCAGAATCTTTATAACGAAGCTAACATGATGATTGACCAAGTTAGAACAGGAGTGCTAGTAGTGGTCGATGTTAACAATGTTCCGATTCCCGCTGAGGGCGTAGCATCGTTAACCTCTGACGACTTCTATCCTAATGCTTCTGCTCCCGGCGCTAAGTTCACGATGGATAAGGTGTTTAGCTAAATGAGCGAAACTCTTTTCCTTAGTGGCGGTGGTGTATTAGGTGAAGCAGCGGTTTCGATAACATGGGTTCCTGACCCTTCAGTCGTTGCCGCTAAACTTTTGGAGTTGGCAGGTTATCTTGAGAACTTCATTCCTCCACTTGAAGCTGCTAAAGGCATTGCACAACAGGACATGCAACAACACTTCGATACGGAGACAAGTCCTGATGGTGAAGCTTGGGCACCACTAGCTGATAGCACTATCGAAAGGTGGGGAGAGCATCCTATCCTTCAGTTGACTGGTGCTATGCATGATGCAGCAGTTAGTGATGGTGCATACTTGATTGATGGACGTGATCTTTTCATTGATACGTCAGGCTTTCCTCCTTATTGGCATTACCACGAAACAGGAGCAGCCGGTAAAGGTATGCGTACAATCCTTGAAGAGTTGTCAGCAAAAGGATTTGAGATTGATCCTCTTGCTGGTGGTGGTATGCCAGCACGTCCGTTTGTTGGTATTAGCTTCGATGCACAGATGATGATTATCGAAGCGTTCGATGCCTGGTTTGAAGGTGGAGTTAGCGGTTTCTACGTTCGACCTAGTGGTAAGGTTCAAACTATGGTTGGTGGTAAGTTTGGGCCTATGTTGGGTGGCGGGTAATGCCAGTCATAGAATTGATTACCACGCCTGAAGAAGCGGTTGAGATGCTTTATGATCTTATCCGTGAGAACGCAGGTCTACTCGGCATGGAGTATGTGGGGCAGTATGATGAGAATCTGCTTCCTCGCTATCCTAACGTAGTGATTAGCCCTGGTGTTAAGACTAAAGAAGTACACGGTACGCACACTTTCCTAGTTACGCTTAGGTGCATCATCTGGATTTATCATGCACAGCTTACGATAACCCACACTGAGCGTAGTCAAGAAGATTTGGCGTTTGCAACAGCAATCGAAACGTTGATTGAGCAAGATAAAACGTTTGGTCAAAGAGTGATCTTTGGTTTTGTCGAATCTTCAACTCCTGGCATTATTGCTGCTAGGACAGGAAAGGGTGAAGGTATCGTAGGTACACGACTCGCTTGGGAATGTATAACTGAACAACACTGGAATTGAAGGGAGGAAATCTAAGCATGGCTCTTACAGTTAAAGTGGATCACCCTGATTATCCCGAAGGAATGCTTTTCGGGATTAATGGGCTAGGTCTCTTTGAGAACGGTACTGCTAGAGAGGTAACAGAGGACGAGGAAAGAAACTTCGCTGCTTACGCGCAGGTTGGAGCAAACGACATTCTCGGTCAGTCTGCTTTTCTTGAAGTTTCTGGAAGTCCTATTATCACCGATCTTGAAGATGTGTTGGGTAAAGACGTTACCTCAACACCTTCGTCTGATCCTACGGCTATGAATATTGATCCAACTACGGGTGAAGTTTTTGAACATGCTAATCTCAATGGAACTCCCGAAGTTGAAGAAGAGGAAGAAGTGGTAGAAGCACCAAAATCTACTACACTAATGGATACTACTAGTTCTAGTAGTTCCGATACAACTACAAGCGATACGGGAGGTGACAACTAATGCCTGCTGGTCTAGGCGGTTCAGGTTATCTAGCCTTTACGTTTGAAGTGGCAGTAGGTACTTATTTGCCTCCAACTACTGCTGGTACGATTTTCATGCCTATTCTCAGCGAGAGTTTGCATTACGTTGAGGATAAGTACTACTCAGAGCAGATTAGGCAACAAACTATCGACTCCGATGTTAAGTCCGGTTACTACCACGTCGAAGGCGATGTTGTTATGGAAGCTGATGCTAACTTCCTGCCTTATCTTCTTTACTGCTCAAGGCACTCTATCACTAAGACGGGTGCTGCTGATCCTTGGACGTATGACTTCGTTCCTTCACAGGCTGGTTCACAAAGTACGGCAGCTTCAGGAGCGGTACAGAGAACAGCATCGTTGTCAGTTATTCGTAACGGTATTGGCTTTGGTTACGGTGGTTGCTCCGTTAATACAATGGAGTGGACAATCGACGGTGGAGTTCTAAAGGTAACTTTCGGTATTGTAGGCCAGAACGAGCAGCAGCCAGGTGGTAACGGTACGCCTACATGGGTCACGCCTGAGTTGTTTGGTGCAGATGCTCACAGCGTCTTTGTTACTGCTGCGGGTACGGCACCTTCATTCGGTGCTGCAAGTGTTGACTTCAACGGCTTCACGGCTAACATGAATTACAATGCTTCAGCGCAGAACCGCATTGTTGCTAACCGTGGCGCTACTTACGTCAGCTTCGGTAAGACGGAAGCAGGATACACAACTGAGCTAGACTTCGTAAGCCGTACTGAGTACGACAACTTCAAGGCTGCCACACAGAGAGCAGTTAGACTTGAATCAGTACGTCCTACGGGTACGTTCGCTGCGTCAACGGAAGGTGTCCAGATTACGTTTAACAGAAGTGCCTATGATTCATACGATATCGGTCTTGGTGGTATCGCTGATCTTATCATGGCACAGACAACTGGACACGCTCTTGGTATCGCAGGCGGCAACCCTTATCAGATTACCGTCAAGGGTGCAGTAAACATCACGTAATCCTTAGGAGAGGAAAGGAGGATAACATGAGTGAAGCAGCGCCAGAAGAGACAACTCCCGGTACGGAGGAAACTCCCGCTAGTGAGCCGGAAGAGGATACAACTGAAGAAGCACCTGCTGAAGAAACACCAGCACCATCTGAAAGTACAGACCAGTAAATAGGCATCGTTTAACACAGGAGAGAACATGCCAGTTGGAACGATTGATCCGAACAAGTACGAACGCTTTGAGCTTAAGACGCTTAAAGCTAATCCGAATGTGCCAGAGGACGAAGATGGTTATGTCATGCTTCGTCCTCTGCCATTCGGTCTAAAGCTAGAACGTCGTGACAAGGCTACGAAGATGAGTATGGAGGCTGCGACTGGTAGAGGTCGTAAGGGTGATGATACTCAGAAGTTTGAGCTAGAGACTTTGAGCAAGTGGTCTAGAGCTTATGACTTCAAGCATTGCGTTGGTGAACACAACATCACCGATGTTAATGGTGTCTTGCTCGATTTCGGTAATCCAATGACACTTCAGCTTCTAGCTCCTAAAGTTGGATCAGAGCTAGAAGCTCTCATTGATGCTCTTAATGAGGATGAGAGTGAAGAGTCGTTGGAGGATTTTATCGAGCGGTCTACCTCGCCATCTCAGGACGCGGCGACCGAATCGAAGATCGAGACTTAAGAAGGAAGGTATACAATTGGTGTGAGATAGCCTACCTGTGTGAAAGGTTACACTGTTTACCTAATCCGGGCGGGTTATTTCAACAAGAACCTTCTCACCTTAAATACATAGAGAAGGTTCTGCAAGCAACTGATGAATACCACAATAAGAAGAATGAGGCGGATCAGCAACTAAATGCGAGCGAGCGAACTACTACTGATAGTCAGAGCACAGAATCAGGCTAGTGGAGCCTTGCGTCGCGTTGCTGGCGATTTGAAGGGGTTGTCCACGATGGGCGGTTTAAGAGCGCGTGGACAATCTCTTCAAATTGCTCGTAACCAAATGCAGCTAGGTAGACAAATAGCTGCAAACGAGTTGAAATCTCTAGAAACAGGTAAACGTGCTATTGGTATGGCGCGTGATAGACTTGCTGCCGAGAACGCATTAGCTAACGCTAAACTAAGAGTTGCTAGAGTTACAGATTCTCAGGCTGGTAGAGAAGCACAAGTGCTTCGTAATCAGGCTCAGATGAGTAGACTCGAACGTGGTAGAAGGTTAGCTCCTTCTTCTGCAATACGTGATGAACTTTCAATGCGTTTGAAAGCAGCACGGATTGATTCAGAGAGATTGGCTGCAAAGCAGGCTTATCTTGCAAGACAGATGGACGTTGCTAGTGCTTCTGTAACTAAGCAGAGCATGGCACTCCAAGCGTTGTCAGCAAGAGAAGCAGAAGCTGCTGCTAGAGCCGATGTGTTGCGTAACCGTATTGCTACTTACGGCGACCGATTACGACTAAATACAGCCCAAATAGCGGCTAACAACAAAGCAATGAGCGATGCTCGTTGGGACAAAGTTGCCGCCGGTGGACGAATACTTCAGCATAGTGCAAGAATCGCGCAATATGCAGGACTTGTCCTCGGCGGCACTTTGGCTGTTATGGCGAACAATGCAGCTAAGTTCGACACTAGTGTAACTCTTGCAGCTACACAGACTCGTAAGGCGGGACAAAGCTTCAAAGATACCGCTGCGAACTCTAAGGTTCTTCAGGAAGATATCCGCTCTTTGATGACGCAGTTCCCGGCTCAAGCGGATGATTTTTCTAAAGCAGCTTATGACATTTACTCGTCTACCAGTGTAAGCTTTGCTGGTGGACGCAAAGCTCTAAAGCTGTTCGCACAGGCAGCAGTAGCAGGAATGACTACTGTTCAGGTTGCTACTGATATGGGCATTACCGTCCTGAACAACTTTAAGGGCGGAATGGCTGACTTGCCTAACAAGATGCAGAAGTCTTTTGCTGCTGTTCGTTTCGGCAGAATAACGTTTGAGCAGTTTGCTACTTCAATGAGTACGATTGCTCCCGCAGCAAGAGCAGCTAACCAGTCATTTGATGAAATGATTGGTACCTTCGCATTCTTGACACGGCACCTAGATGTTGCAAAAGCGCGTGTAGGATTTGCTCGCGTTCTAGAAGCGTTGTCAAGTCCGAAGATGCTCAAAGGCTTGAAAGATGTTGGTATCACGGTTGAGGATGCCACTCATCATCTGCTACCTCTGCATGAAATCATTGGTAAGATCGTAACGAAGTTCCCACAGTTGCGTCGTGGTGGAACCGATGCAATGAACTTCTTTAAAAACATCGGTGGTAATACCGGAACGATTCAAGCACGTAGAGCGTTTACCTTCTTGGTTCAATTCTTTGATAAAGCTGGTAAGGATGGACGCTCGTATATGCAGATGCTAGGCGATGTGAAGAAGGATCATAACGAATTCACAGAGTCTTTGAAAGCAATGGAAAAAACCACTGGTGTTAGGTGGGGTGTATTCGTAAATCAGTTGAAGGCGTTGGCGTTGGCAATTGGCGCTTCTGTGGTGCCTGCGCTGCTACAGATGGCACCTTACCTTGAAAGAATAGTTCACTGGTGGCAGAAGTTGGATGAAGGTACTAAGAACATGGTTGGGCGTTGGGCTGCTTACGCTGCTGTATTTATGCTAGTTGGTGGTGCGTTGGCATTTGTCTCTGGAACCTTGATAAGAATGTTTAGTTTCTTTGGGCGTTATATAGGGCTGATGGGTAGTCTTAGCGCAATGTTCGTCCTTGTAGGACTAACTGCTGCTGCTTTGACTGGTCATATCACAGCGTTAACTGACGTTCTTGATGTAATCACTAACTTCGCCTTCGGTTCATGGCAAGGCTTTGCGATAACGTTGGGTATTGCTGCCGTTGCTGCGGTTAAACTAACTGGCGCTATGAGAGGGCTTGCCGCCGCACAACTAACTGTAGGACGTGGTGGTGTAATTAGTGGCTTGCTTGGTATTGGTGGTAACATGGCTGCTGGCGCTAGGGTTGGTATGGCGGCTGGTGGGCTTAGAGGTATGTTCGCGGGTGCGGCTGCTGGTGCTACAGGATTGGGAGCAGCAATAGCTCCTATTGCTGGAATAGTTGCAGCAATAGGTGGTGGACTCCTACTGTGGAAGCTACACATGATGGCAGTAGCAGGAGAAGCAAAGAGAGTTAAGGAAGCTTTCGACATTGGTGCTGCTCCACGTAAGTTTGGCGACGTGTTTCAACAGCTAGTCGGTTCAACTGAAGATGTGGAGCGTTCTAGAATAAGTATCCGAGGAATCAATAGAGAGATTGCTTCTCTCACTAAGCAACTAGCAGGTGCTAGAGGCGCACAAAGGCTTGCAATTCTCGATCAGCTTAAATCGTTGACGATGGATCGTGCTAACGCTATGAATGCGTTGGCTGCTGCAACACAGAAGAACAACATACAGTTTAATGCGTTCGCAAAGCAGCTTGGCTCTTTCGTTGCGATTAGAGATAAGGCGAAAGGTCTTTCACAAGAGATTGCTAGGCTACAAGCATTCTTGCAGACTCCCGGTGGTATCAGAGCTAGTGGGGCAATCCGTGGTCAGATCGCTGACTTGCAGAATCAGTTTAGAGCTTTAACAGCACAGGCTGTAGCAAGTTCGGCAGGCGTTCAAAGATCGTTTGATCAGATCGTTAAGGGATGGGCAAAACTAGGTGAGTTTAAGATGCCCACCAACAAGATCATGGGTGACTTGTTTAACGTTGCAAAGGGAATGGGACGGATGCTAACCATTCCAGAGATTCGCGCTGTTATCAAAGCTGAACTTGATCCTGCTTCTGCTCGCGCGTTGCCTGGTAAGATCGGTGCTATCTTCAGAGGCGTTAAGGCTCAAAGGATTAAGATAGAGGCAGACGATAAGGCTACAGCGAAACTGAAAGCGGCACAACGAACTGTACCTAAAGCTTTACGCTTTCCTGCCTTTACGTTCCCAAGTGCAGCACCACAAGTCAAGAAGGCTCAACAAGTAGCGCAGAACGCTATGAAGCCTATCAATGCACACATTAAGGTGCATCCTCCTGGGAGTGGAGAACTAGCGAGTATCGGTGCAAGCATTACTGCGGGCATCCAAGCTGGTATGCCTGCTGTTCACCAAAGCGTCGTAAGGGACGTAACGGTCAATCAGTTTAAGAACACCTTGGGTATCAAGTCACCATCATCAGTTATGGCACAAGAAGTTGGTAAGCCAATGATGCAAGGTATCACCCAAGGTATCTTGAAGAACGTTGGAATGCTTGAAACTGCTGCCACAGCTAGTATCGAGTTCTTCACAAGTGCAGCAATACAGAAGGCTCAGGAAGGTAAGAAGAAGATTAGCGATGCTTTGCTAATCGGTGATATCAAGATTCAGACTGGTACGCTGACTCAATTCAACAACGCTATCGCTAAACTTACAAAGAGGCATGTACCGAAAGAGCTGATTGATGAGTTGGCTGCACAGGGGCCGCAAGCAGCTAAGTTTATTGCTCAGATTGCAAACATGAGTGAGAAGGAATTGCGTAGATACGTTCAAGCTTGGCTTAGGGCGAATGCTCAGGTTAAGCGGAGTGTGCGTGCTACGCAAGCAGATATCAAGAAAGCAACTAAAGATTTCCATGACTCGTTGCTCTCAACTATCCAAGATATGTATACGTCGTTGAGAGAAACAACTGCTACTCAGTTCGGTGATCTATTTGCGGGTATTGATCCTGCTACTTACGGTCAGGGTCTTAAGGATGCCAGAGCTGCTTATGCTAGTCAGATCAAAGACTTCCAGGGCCAAATAGGAGACTTGAACAATCAGTTGGTTGATGCTCAGAGAGAAGCATCACAGCGATTGATTGATGCAATTGCAGCGCGTAAGGACGAGTTGCAGCAAGCGTTTGGTCAACTCTTTGGTGGAGATTGGCTTGCTAGCGCGACTGTCCAAACTAAACTTGAATGGGGCAAGAAGCTAGGCTTTGACGATTTGCAGAAAGACTTGCAAAGTCAGGTAGACAAGTTTAGGCGTTGGCGTGAATTGCTTGTCTCACTAGCGAGTAAGGTTCCTCCTGAGTTGGCTAAACAACTAGAGGCTTTAGGCCCCGAAGCTGTAGATAAACTTGAAGTCCTGAATAGCGGTACAGACCAGCAGATAACTCAGTATGTCGCAACGTGGCAAGACGGGCAGAATCAGATGCAAGCTATCGCTAATAAGACAACGGTGGATACGTCTGATATTATGGCTCGTATGTCTGATATCGTTAAGCAAATTGCTGATGTTATGCAGCAAATGGCTGCGTTGCAGTATCCGAAAGAGCTTACTGGCGAAGATTTGATTAACGACTTGCAGACTCAGATGGATCAGTGGAACACGTATCAGGACTTGTTGCAAGGTCTTATTGACAAGGGACTTCCACCTGCGCTTATCGAGCAGCTAAGTCAACTCGGGCCACAAGCTATCCCAATGCTGAACGCATTGAACAATATGACAGCAGGGCAGTTGGATAAGTACGTTAAGATGTGGCAGGAGAAGGAAGATACGATTACCACCGATACATTGAAGCACCTGAATCAGCAGTTGGACTTGTGGTTCGATTACGGTGTGAACATCGCTCAGAACATCGTTAGGGGTATTAGGTCACAAGGCGACTACCTCAAGGATTACTTCACTGAAATCGTTAAGAGTCTAATCGAGGAAAACCAGCTTCCTGCACCACCACCTAATAGACCTACTGGTGCTGAAGGGCCAGCACATATCGGTACTGGTAGTAGTGGTGGTGTTATTTCTACGCTAGTTAATCCTCCCGCTAATCAGATTTACAACTTGACAGTTAATCAGGCACAAGGCGAAAGCCTGCCTGCTACCTTGGAGAAAGCCACGTTTAGACTTGTTAATAGGAGAACCGACTGATGATTGAATCTGCTAAGTTTACTAATGTGCTAGGTAACAGTATTGACTTCAATGACCAGTTTGTTCCTTTTAACGAGTTTACTACTGAAGTCGATATGCGTTTCAATGAAAAAACCAAGTCCCAAGAACATGGTATCTATCCTGGCATGACTTGGCTCGGTAAAAGGTTGTTTCATTGTAGTGGAGATATCCTAGAAAACACTTCAGCTGATTACTGGACTAGAAGAAGAAAGTTTATTCGGGCTTGTTTGCCTAGACCTCATTTAGGGTATACACAAGTTGGTACTCTAACAATAAGGTTTACAGGGTATAACGAGGATTTGACTTCTGAGTGTACTATTGATGGTTGGCCTGAAATGCCTTTGGCTGCTTTGAGTCCTAGCGCCGGTAAATATCAGGTTAACTTCAAAGCGTTTGATCCGCGTCTTTATGGTGCTTGGTATTCGGTTGATCTACCATTTGGCGCTACTGAAAACGTTGGTGGTAGAACCTACAATAAAACCTACAACAAAATCTACGATGTTGCAGTTGGCGGTAATGATACGGTTATCAGCAACACAGGTGATATTGAAACTTACCCGGTAGTTACATTTTACGGGCCTTGTACAAGTCCTCGTTTGGTTTTGTTCAGAGGCGATGGTAAAATCAAGTATTTCGTTCTTAATGGGCTGACAATTTCAAGTGCTACGGATTACGTTACAGTTGATTTCGGAAAGCATACTGCCATTCTTAATGGTAGTGGCAATGTGTATAACTATGCCATTGGATCAGATTGGTGGGCATTAGAACCACAACTAACTAATACTATCCGCTATGTAGCAGATTCAGGTACAACAGCTTCGCATTGTAATGTAATGTTTCGTAATGCCTACATGATTTAAGGAGGGAGAATGGCAGTTTATACGCAAGCTGTGCTTACTCCCGATCCACTGTATCTTCAGCCTAAGAGCTATGATGCAAGATCGGACAGAAAATGGTTTGCAGACATAATGAGTCCGGGCGTTGTGGGCGCTGGTAGTTATGCAGTTACCTTCGTTTCAGGGCTTACGTGTAGAGCCGCTGCTGGTACTGCTTATATCCTTGGTCAGAACGTTGCCGACCAGGGTATGTATAGGCAGTATGTCACATCTAATACCGATCTTGCTGTTGGTGCTGGTCATGCAACGTTACCACGTATTGACAGCTTTATTTTGCGAGTCATGGATACAGCACATGACTCGTCAGGGTTTAGTGAAGCGCGTATTGAGGTTGTTCCTGGCACTCCTACTGCTGGTGCTACCTTGGCTAATGCTAACGGTGCAGCTAACTTGACAACGCTCGGTGAGGCTTCTAAGAGTGTTCTTCTACTCGCTTACATTCTTGTGCCTGCTGCTGCTGGTTCATTGACTTCTACTGCTGCAAACGTTAGAGATATGCGAACGTTCGTAGCGGTAGGTGCTGGTCTTGCTCTAGGTGGAGGATTCCCCGTAGGCGGAAGTCTTGAGTGGAATTCAATTACGCCTCCACCCCTCACAGAAGGTACTTATCTCCTTGAAGATGGTAGTGCGATTAGCCGTACTACTTACTCAACATGGTTTGCTAGAATTGGAACAACGTTCGGTGTGGGTGATGGCAGTACGACTGTTAACTTGCCAGATTCAAGAAGTCGTACAGCAGTTTGCTACGCCCCGTCAGGTGGTCATGCCGATCACGATGCGATTGGTGATAGTGACGGATTGGCTATCGGCGTTAGACGTATGAAGCATAAGCATACTGTAACTGATCCGGGCCATTTCCATACATCACAGTTTGCCTTCGGTACTTCAGGGCCGGGTGGTGGTACATACTCACCGGGTAGCGGTAACACACCTACTAACACTGACACCAAGACGACTGGTATCACCGTTGGCCCACAAACAGGGTCAGAGCCTACCGATACTCCTGCTTACATCACCAAGTCAAAGCTTAGTCGTGTAGCATGATTACGGTATTTCACTACCCACATGAGCTTGATCTTAGTGGTATCCCTCAGAGGGAAGAGTTTAACTTCATCTACAATCCTGAGTTGGAAGAAGTCTTGCCTGGTGTGAATACCCTCGCAAATCAACTTCTTGCAAGGTGTGAGGGCTTTGAGTTTACAGAGCTTCATACAAGTCCTTGGATGACAGTTACACAAGGCCCGGTTGATGGATATGGATGGCATAACGAAGGAATCCGTCCAGATGACTATTCGCTCGTTTATGCTCTAAACGATTCAGATGGCGGTTTGGAAATCAAGGACAAACTGTTTGAGCATAAGCGTGGCAGAGCTGTTGTCTTTGAAAGTAACATGATGCATCGAGTACAGCGTGTAGAAAGTGGTACCCGTTTCGCACTAGCATTTCTGATGCACAGGAGAAAAAATGGCTGATTTGACTTCAATGCAGGCAGCAGTTCTACAAGTGTTGAGTTGGCAATCATCGGGTTATCTATGCTCTCCCTATGCTAGTGCGTTTGTCAGTCAAGGGATTGAAGATATTGAAGGAATCGAAAAGGCGTTAACTGAATTGCAAGAAATGGAATACGTTGAATTCTTCACAGTAGAAGAATCTACTGACATTATCCAAGTAGAAAGAGATATTGCAGGTAATCCTGTAATCGAGAACGACTCAGTAGTTCCTCTAACAGATGAGGATGGAAATCTACAGATTGAAACGGTAACTCAAGTAATAGATGCTGGATGGGTTATCACTGATGCTGGTAGGGCTCTACTAGCTTAATGTCTCTGCTTACCTCTAAGGGCGCTTTTTCCGGTAGAGCTAGTACCGGCAGCCAAGCTATCACAGGTTTAGGTTTTCAACCTAAAGCCCTAATTCTTTGGTGTAATGGTCAGAGTGCTGTTGGGTTCGGTACCAACGGTGTGATAGCTTTTGGGTTTGGTGTCAGTTCTTCACAAAGAGGTTGTGTAGGCGTTATTTCAATGGATGCAGTTAACCCAACAGACACGAGCCGTCTATACCGAAACGATAGAATCCTAAGCGTTCCCGGTGGTACTGGAAACGAACAATGGATTGCTGATCTAACTAGCATGGACTCTGATGGGTTTACACTAAGCGTAACTGCTTTTGGATTGAACAAGCATGTTCATTACCTGGCTTTGGGTGGAAGTGATATTACCAATGCTTTCGTAGGTGAATTTACTGATCCAACCGCATCGGGAAATTTTGCAGTTACGGGGGTTGGTTTTCAACCTGATTTCGTTCTTATAACAGGTGATAATGATCCAAGCAATTTCGCGGAAGCCGGTCTAAACTTTCATCTTAGTGCAATGGCATCTACTTCACAGAGAGCCACTACTTTGGTTCGTGATCGAGATAATCTTATTCCTTCACAATCCGCCACTTACCAAAGAAGCAATAAAGCATTTGCAACTGTATATACCAACCAGGATAACCTTTCAATTGAAGCAGATTTTGTTTCTTTTGATAGTGATGGTTTCACAATCAATTTTTCTACTTTTGCTGGTGGCGACCAATTCCCATTCTTAGCTCTAAAGGGTGGACGTTATTTTGTTGGGGTTGATACACAGAAAACAACTTCTGGTACCCAAGCCAAAACGGGTGTCGGCTTCACACCTAAAGGTCTTTTGTTCTTCGGTAATAACAAGGTTGCTAGTACTTCACTCGATTTGGGTGATGCTTTCTTAAGCATTGGTGCGACCGATGGTACTAATCAAGGAACTACATGGTTCGGAGCATTAGATAACGTTAATCCTTCAGATTCAAATGTGTCTGGTACGGTAAGTGCTGCGCTGCGTCATGCTGCTACTCAAGGTAGCCCCAATAATGATGCAACTATTTCTTCTTTTGATTCTGATGGTTACACGCTTAACTGGGGCACATCTAACGGAACAGCGCGTGAATTTATCGCTGTTGCATTCGGTGATAACCCCACTAACATTGATGCTGCCACAGTACTCCTTAAACTAACGCCTTCGGGAACTGATACTCAGACTGGTGTTAGTACTGATGCCGCGACCGTACCTCTTAAACTAACTCCGAGTGCTGCTGAACTTGAAGCAGGCGTAGATGCTGCAACAGCATTATTGAAGTTAACTCCTAGTGGTGTAGATATACCAACAGGGCCAACTACTGATGCTGCTACAGTACTTCTTAAACTAACACCTTCAACAACTTTAGAAGTACCTCCCGCGCCTCCATTTCAGGGTGGAGGAAAAATAGTTCCTTCGGCTGGGCCTCCTCCAGTAGAACCTAAAGTAACGTATTGGTCAATAACTCACTTTACTCATCAAGGTATGGCTCTCGGTGATGTGTACCCTAAAAATCTGGACTTCGCTATTTATCTAAATAGAGTTGGTTATTGCAACTATGACTTGGATGTACTTCATCCTCTCTGCACCACGGAGAACCTCTATCCGTATGTTACAGATTTTGTTCTTTTTCGTGGTACTACCCCCGTTATGGGAGGATTGCATACAGCCGTTAGTATTGACGATATAGAAGCAGGACTTGTTCAAGTAGCAGGACTTGATTGGGGACATTATCTTGAATTGAGACAATGGCCCTTTGATCCTGATAACCCTCTAGTTGATCTTTACCTTCAGGCGGATAGAGATATCGCTCTAGTTGTGAAGGACTTGTTGACTAGAATTCAGGCTGAGGCTAATTCGCTTGTACTCGACTTAAGTACAATAGTAGCAATTGGTCACCTGATAAATTATAAGATCGAAGCCAACGATAATGAAGATATGCATAGCAAGATTGTTAACCTTGCAAAGCAGACGCCCGGATTCGATTTCGATATTTCTTGGGATAAGAAGGTTAACATCTATTCTCCACAAAGAGGCGGGCCAAGTGGAATTGTTTTGGAACAAGGCAAAAACATCTATAAAATGAGTTATAACAATAGAGGCCCCACAGGTACGCATACGTTGGGAACTGCTCAAACAAGTTCATCGAGGGCAGGCGTTATTGTCAATTCAGTTGAAGCAGCTACCTTTAGACGGCTTGATACATCAGTTGATTTTGCTGAGGTAACAGCCGAAGCTGATCTAATCAGCCAAACTCAGTCAGAAGCCGCAAGAAACGCTACCCCTCATAGAGAGATAACCCTAACAGTCGTTAAAGATACGATTGATGTTTGGACACAGATTTCTCTCGGAGACACTGTGGGGGTTTTTGGTGATACAGGGTACGAATTCATAGATCAGGATATGCGTGTTGTTGGTATTCAATGTACGCCTACTGATGAGGGCGACGAAGAATGGTCACTAACGGTGGATGATGGAACGCTCTCGCTCTAGCGCCGATATCATCGGTCAACTGCAACGCCAGTTGCGTGAGCATGATGATATGCTTACTACGCTTCGTGGACTAGATCGTGCAATTGATTGGATAGCGCCAACATTAGCAGGTACGTGGGTAAACTTCGGTGGTTCAGAAGATACCGCTGCTTACTCAAGAACTAGCTCAGGCATAGTATTGCTCAAAGGGGTCATAAAATCAGGCACAGTTCCGTCTACTGCTTTAACGTTGCCAGTAGGATTTAGACCCTTAAAGATCATGCGGTTCGCTTGTGTGTCAAATGCACTGTTTGCTGCTGCATCGGTTGATACAAATGGCGTCGTAACGCCTTATGCAGGATCAAACGTATCTTTCTCTTTAGCAAACATTTCATTTAGAGCAGAACAGTGATGATTTTTTCAGACTCATTGACTTTGCTGGATTACGTTTCTAAGGCTAGCGTAGTTGTAATTCTTATCCTCATTATCTATGGTGGCTATAGAAGGTGGTGGGTGTTTGGATGGCACTACAAAGAGTTACAGGATCGTTTTAGGAAGATGGAGAACGAAAAGAACGCATGGCGTCGTACGGCCCTACATGGTGCAAAGATTGCAACCGATGCATTCGATGCCCTTAGAGGAATGGAAGATGCTCCGTAAAAAGAAAACTATGAAGGAAGAAATAGACGAGGCTGTTGAGCAGAACAAACGCAGTATAAGACGTGCTGAGCAAGAAGTGGACGAACGCAAAGATATAGATGCACATCTGAAGCGTATCCAAATAGAGCTAGACAACATGACAAGGAAATAAAATGCTTCCAGATACAATTAGCGTAACAGAACTGGTTTGGACTCTAGCATCCATTCCTGGTTTCTGGTACGCAATCAGACTTCTCAGACGAGCATTGGGTGATGTTAGTGTTCTGAGAAGAAATCAAATAAATGGCATTCGTGAATACTCAGCAATCATAACCGTCTATACCTACTTCTTGTTTACATTTGTAGAGTTCGGATTTATTGTATCAGGACTTGCTGCAATGGCGGCAAAACCTGCAAATCCGAACGCACCAGTAACAACAGTCTCGATCATTATTACGGTAGCATTTCTCATGATTAACTTTGTACTTACGTTCGGTTGTATTGTCATCGAAAAGAGGAGAAATCTATTAATTGAAATGATCCATGAGGAAGAAGGTAAACGAGACAGGAGAGCAGGAGATACGCATGAAACTGACGTTAGTAAGCCCGCATACTAAAGGGCCACACGTAAGAGCGTTGCAAAATCAGTTGAAGAGGCATGGCTATCTACAGGGTAAACCTGATGGTGAGTTTGGCCCTGATACTGCAAGGGCGGTCTATAGAGCAAAATACTGGCTCGGTTATCGCAAGCCTGACCAAGTAGCAGGAGATATGCTCTATAGCTTGCTCAAGGGTGTTACGAAGCCAAACGTTGCAATGAGGTTGAGGACAACCAAACGAAGTAGAGTAGCTAAGAAAACTTCGTATGGTGAGAAGCTATGGAAAGAAGCAGGTAAGTACATCGGTCAGACTGAGCATCCTCGTAATTCTAACAGAAGTATGTTCAGTGTGTGGTACGGGGTTATCGGAGCATGGTGCGCTATGTTCTGTAGTTACTGTGGAGTCCGTGTAGGTAGCAGGGTTTTTAAGAGGGGTAAGTTTTACGCTTACGTTCCTTATATCCTTGCCGACGCGAGAGCTGGTAGGAATAGCTTGGCTATTACCTACAATCCGACGAAGGGCAACCTCGCTCTGTTTGATTGGGATAACGATGGTGTTCCCGATCACGTTGGGTTCTTCGGTTCTTGGACTTCTGATTCAAAGACGAAGTTTAATGGTAGGGAAGGTAACACCGGCCCCACTAACTTTAGCAACGGTGGGATGGTTATGAACACAGTACGCAATAAATCAGACGTAATCGCATTCGTCCACGTAGGGAGGTAAGAAAATGAAAGAGACCAAAGCCTTTTATCTTACTAGTGAGTTCTGGCTTATGGTTCTAGGTCAGATTGTACTTGTTCTACAAGAATCAGGTGTTCTTGATCTTGTCGCCACAAAGTACAATTGGCTCGCGCCAATCTTGCAAGCAGTTCTGGCGAGCAGTTACATCACCAGTAGAGGTAAAGCCAAGTCAGGAGTACCTCACTCTGATGATAGTAGCATTAGCGAATTCACTACACCGGAGGACGTTGTAGTTCAGCCTGGTACTAACGTTTCCACGCCTTAACCTCTAACGGGGTTAAGAAGGGGCACCTGCCGACTTTCTCTCCTGGGTCAAAGGTGCCCCTTTACTATTTAGTTAAACGTGTTCCTTGCCATATCTCGTTATGTGTTTTAACTTCACCGGACTCTATCACATCTTGACATACTAGCAGAAGCCTAGTAGCTGTTATTCGGTGAATCTTAGTTCTCCTTCCTGTTCTTAACTCCCATAGCTTTGGAGAAGCGTACTTGGCTCTCCTTGCAAACTCTGCCTGCCCAATTCGCTTAATCGTAGCATCGACTACCTTACTGATTTTCCTGTATTCAACTAGTCCATGCTGCTCTAGGTCAGGATGCTTCTTCTGTCCACTTATCTTATTCGTGCATACTTTGCATTGTGGTCGTGGAAGCCGAACAGATGAGTTGTTTACACGATAACTCTTACGTGTATAGAACCCATCTTTAATCGGCTTCCACTTACGACATAGTGTACATCGTTTCTGCCATACGCCATCCCACTGACGTATCTCCATCTTAACTTCGCCGTTCCTTGGCATCTACTGCTTAACACCATTATCGTCTAGAAGAGTCTTTACCTCACTACTAAGAGTAGACCACTGAGGATCAGTCGTAAGAAGAATTCTTCTTGCTTGACGAATCCTTGAGAACAACTGTAGATTAGGCTCTTGACCGTTTAGCCACTTCTGTGCAGCAAAGAGCATATCAGCTTTAGCCATTGTGCTGTTGTAAGCTACTGGTGTTGTGGACAGTTCCTTAAGGTAAGCCGCCAAAGCATCAAAGTCTTTCTTAGTAGTATCTTGGACTTGATAGACAGAGAAGTTCCTACCAACACCAGCTTGCTTCAACAAGTCTACCCACTGTAGTCCAGTGATCTTACCTAGCTTGCCTGGGTAGAGTCCGATAGTATGGTTAATCAGATTTTTAGGCACTCCAACTCTCGGCCAATACAGTGAAGAGTTCTTAGGAGTGTACTCTGCGTAATCATTGCAATAGTCTTGCGGCTGGATTGAGCCGCCAGTATCAGTAAACGACTTCGTATCCATAGCAAAATCATTAATCATCGGATTGCTAGGACTACCTAGAGTTGACAAGTCTACTGCACCAGTCCAACCACCATCGCGCAGACCTTTGATAATCTCTGCACCTTTGGACAAGTCTCTAGTGTTCTTATGACACTCTTCAGCGTCAATAATCACATGCTGCGCGCCTTGCTTCTTAGCAGACATACCAATCTGCTTACCACCATTGTAGTAATCTGCCTGTGAGTAGATAACTCCCCACACACCTACGTTCTCAAAGCCATGTGCTTTAACAGCAGCTAGATCGTATTCCTTTGTACCAGCGAAAAGCTGGCTATTGTAGCATTGGAAGCTAGCCCACTTAAAACCACTCTCTTTAAGATAAGGCCAAGTAACTCCATCACCAAACGGGAATGGATTAATCTGATCTGTATACAACCCAGGCTCTTTAAAGTAATCAGTCATTCTTCCTCCTTCTCTTCTTCAGCCCTAATCCTTTTTTGTGTATCCTCGATAGCAATATAGAGGTCATTGTGATTAATGTTGTAATCCGCTCTTGTTGGAATTCTCGCTACTTCTTCCATTAAGATATCAAACGCTCTGCTTAGTTTCATCCCAAGGCCCAAACTCTTTCTTGTTGTATTGGAAGCCTGCACCGAATGTATACCAGTACAGTAAATGCTTCATAGCTGATCTACCATGTTCATGGCTTTTATCGTAGACTTCAAATTCTTTCAACTTAGCGTCCGTCCAGTAAGCCTTGCTACCTTGCTCTGCTGGTTTCTGTAGATACAAGTCTACTTGTAAATCTCTACGCTTACGTTCTTGGATGAAGAAGTGAACAACACCTATCATCTCAACCGGATAAAGGTTGACTCCTACTGCTTTCTTCCTGAAGTCAAACCTCTCGCATATGACTACATCTGGATGATTACCTACAAGAAAGTCATTCAACTCTAAGTGAGTAAACTTCTGTTGGTCACATCGCACTTTCATGTAGCCATCAGTGATGACACCTACTGCGTAACCTGTGGTAACACCAGGATCAATACTGATAACCTTTATAGTGTTAGCCATAAATTGCTTTCTAGTAATCCATAGGAGCGATTCTCAGCCTCGGGCAAGGTGTACCTCCCTCTTTGCGGCACGATCGCGGGAGCGGGGCAGCGGCAGGGGGTTTTGAAGACGTTAGCCATCCGTCCCTGCTGCGGGTGAGCCGTCAGACGTTGTGTTATCCAGCTTAAAGGGACAACCCTCCAAACCAGCATAATACGACTTATCAGGATCATAGCACCAATCACCGATACGCTCCCAAGCCGTCCAATCACCACTATTATCCAGAATTTTCCTAGTGATATACTCAGCTCCTTCCGCATCAAAGCCGATGATAATTGATGGAGTAAGCTGACTGTTACCATAACGTTCAACAATACCGGGGTCAGTATTTACACTGTTACTTGCCACGGTTCTTCCTCCTTGCTAGTTTAGCTAGATAACCCCTACGTCTACGATCTTTCAACTCTTTACCGTAATGCCCCTTAAAGCCACTTTGCTCAACCAACATATAACGCTGACCTACTCTGTCCCAAACTTGTACTGCCCTTAGTCTACGCATCCGTTTAGCCACTAAGCAGCTACCTCCAATTCTACTTCTTCGACTGTTCCCCAACTTTCACCTATGCTTACGTCTACGAGGAATGGTAGTTCCCATCCAAAACGATTACGAGGTATAGGCTCCATAACCTCCTTCATCATCCTCCCCACATCATACGCTTCATCCTCCGGTACATCTGCAACGATACTGTCATGTACCGACGCGACGATTGGTACTCCACGCTTGTTGAGTTCAACAACGGCTTCGAGTGTGAAGTCGCTTGCAGTAGATTGTGGTAGGAAATCAACAGCTTGTCTTTCAACTGCTGATTTGTTCTCTCTTGTGATAAGCTGGAATCTTCGCTTTCGTCCATACGGGTTTATCACCACCCCTGTCTTTACTTGTTGCTTGACCATTTCAACCCATTCAAGGATAACAGGGAATCGTTCCCACCAAGCAGCAATGTATCCTTCAGCATCTTCTACAGGTACTTGGTACAAGTCTCTAAACAACTCAGGCCCCTGACCATAGGTTATACCGAAGTTCATACTCTTAGCGTACACGTACTGATCTTTGGTATAACCCTCTCCATAGAATCTTAGAGCCTGTTCCTTATGCAGACTTCTACTGCTGTCCATGTAGATCGCGTTCAACTCAGGATCACCACTAAACTTTGCGATACACCTTAGCTCTGCTTGTGAGTAATCGGCCTGAACGATGACGTTACCGGGACTAGGCTTAAAGAGGGTTCGCATGGAAGGGATACCATGATGCCCTGACCGCGTAATGTTCTGAATATTCGGTTTTTCACTAGATGTACGTCCAGTGACGGCTCCAAATTTGAAGCTTGTGTAGATTTTCCCATCGTCAAGAGCTTTACGGATGAGTCCTTCAATGTAAGTTCCTTTCTGCTTATTGATCTTGCTGTAGACCTCCATGTTGGTAGCCCAATCAACAAGCTTCTCCCTCTTACCAGGGTTACACTTGAATCTACCATCAATAACTTCAAGCCGAATGTAGTGGTCTGTGGAGCGGGTTTTGTCAACCTGCATCATCGTCTTGATCTGATGCTTAAGACCCAACTCATCATAAATGATCGTTTCTGATTGCTTAGGTGAGTTAGGATTATAACCCTCATGACCTACAACTTGCCTAAGCTTATCCCTGAGTTCCCAAAGTTTAGGGATAACATATGCTTCTCTGAGATTAGCAGCTTCTTCTACGTCGTAATGAAAACCACGAAGCTCAATATCCACGAATGATCTATAGATAGGGAGTAGGTGATTTTCGTACAGTTCATAGACTTTGTCCTCTTTAGCCCTGCGTTGCAACATAGTGAAGAGTTGCATGGTTCCGGCAACGTCCCAGCCGTTGTATTCGAAAAGTTCATTGAGGTCATTTATCTGTCCTGTCGTTTTAAATTTCTTGACTGACTCAGGCTCGTAATCAGGCCAACCAAATTCATCCATAAGCATATACTCAAGACTATGCACACCAGGTCTTTCATCACAGGCGATACTAAGCGCGTAACTATCGTGATCAATTCTAGCATTGATTTCATTAAACCTCAACGCCTTTACGTCGTATTTTCCGAAGTGCCATATGAACTTAGTTGTTCTGGATTCAAGAAGTGTTTTGAGCAATTCAAAACATGCTGAATCCCCGATAACCTCTGCTCCAAAGACGAGTGCTCTTTCTCCAGTTGCAGAGAATCCAATACACGCGAGTTCAGCTCTATGAGAAGTTCCGCCTCTTGCTTCGATATCTGCTGCAAGTAAGGGTGGCGGATTATCAACCAAATCTTTAAGGAGCTTCTGTGCTTGTGCAACGTTGCGGATAATTGTGACCTTCGGAAGTACCGGCCTTGGAAGAGGGTTGATCGCACGTTTAAAGTCCTTTACTAGATTAGGGAAGCTATCTGCATCACGAAGTACTAGTGCAGGATTGTTAGTAGCAATGATACGCTTACCGTTACGCTCGTTAGCAAAACCTCGAGCGTTGTCGATCGTCTTGCCTGTAAATAGTTTAACTGCTTCTGCGCCTGCTGCAATGATTGTAGAAACGGCTTGCAGTTCACTTGTAAGACGATCTTTGCAAGCTGCGATTGCTTCCTTAGGTGGATCATCTGTTTCACATAAAACGACATTTGTGGTGATAATCTCTTCACGTTTAAGTCCATTCTGTTTAAGCAGGTAATCAACTACTCTACCACTAGGGCCGGCAAATGGATAACCATCACTAACATCGTGCCTACCAGGGCTACGACTAACCAACGCATACTTAGCATCTTTAGGCCCACTAGTAGGAGCGATCTTCTTCTTAGCTAGTGGGCACTCTTCGCACTTAGCTAGTGGGTGTTTACGCATCATTAGACTTCTCTTTTCCCTTCCAAGAGTTCTAGCTCATAGTTGAGATAGAAGATAGCCTTCTGCAAATCTGTTATTGCTGTAGCTGGATTCTTGATACCAGCGCGAGCAAGATACTTGAAAGCGTTACCACGATTGAAGTTCAACCCAAGTGCATGAATGACCTTGATAACCTCATAAGGGTTATCTCCGCCACCGTAATGTTCTGGATGGTTAACTTCCTCAACCATCAGTCGGGTGTCTTGCATCGAGATTCGTTGTTAGCACGCCAATCACCGAAGCTGTAAATAACTCCACTTACGTCATCTAGAAACTCAGTACCAGCCCCGTTGTTCTTAGCGTGCTGCATGTAGTCAACCAGTGTAGCTAGTGACGCATCATCTTGTGCCCTAATGATGAAGATAGGTTCACCCATAGGCATGTTCAGCTCGTTCTTGATGGCATCATAGTTTGCGGTATGTACGCTCATTAGTGCATCTTCCTCTTGATGTGTTCGGGAACGATTAGTTGCGGTCTAATTCCAGCACCAGCTACAGCAATTTCTTGTCTGCGCTGTGCAGCAATCATCTCTTCTTCGTTTGCTTCTCTGATAGTTACTAGTCTCTCTAGCAATAGTTCACGATACTTATTGTTCAACTCTTCTTCATCCAAACCTAGCTTCTCAACGATCATCTTATTCAATGCTGATACTGCGATAGAAAGCTTAAAGCTATCAGTGGGAATGCCAGGAATTTGAGGTACCTGTGGAGGACTACCTAGTGGAGTCATACCAAGTTCTTCCCAACGCATCTGTTCTTTGATAATCTCAATCTCTATAGGAAGAAGTTTCTTTACCTCGCAGCCTTCACACGAAGGCAAATGATTCTGATTACCACTACAAGAGTAGACTTCCCAATTAGCTCGCATAGCTTCAATGCGCTCTTGTTCAAACTGTTCGTCAATAATCTTAGATTCTTCCATACGATGCTTCTCCCTTGATTTACGTGCGTTAGTCATACTGCTCTTAGCCTTATGCCGCGACCTTCTTTAGTCATGTGAATCATTCCCCTGTCATCAAGCGTAGTAAGGATATCGTTCGCCTCTCTAGATGTTAGATGGTGATACTGCATCACTTTACTCCTAGTGATATCTGGATGCTTTTGGATAGTACGAAGGATTTTCTCGATAGTCCGTTCCACCATACCTTTCCCGGAGTTGTGGAGCAGGTCGATAGTATGGCCTCCCCAACGTTGAATGTAGTAAGCAGCTTTAGCCACTTCCTTGTATTCAACAACGAGTTCGTTGTTAACAGGCTCACGTTTACTCGCGGCAATTAACACCGAGAGCTTCAAAAGACTTCTCGACATACGTTCAAAGGTTGGTAGTGCCATCATAGAGATTTGTGACTCACTAGCAGCTTTGACCATCGCCATCTCTATATTGCCATAACGTTCCCAAGCCTTCTCACTAAGTCTAGCGTTAACATGCTTCGCTATATCAACTGACTGTCCAGCAACTTCCATCGTAGTAACACCGGAATACTGCTGATAAAGATATCTCATCTTTTCCACAAGATTGGCACGTTTTTCATTCGTACCCGTGGTAGCAGGGCCAGTCCTCCTAATACGCCCAATATCGGCTTCGCCCGATACAACGAGAAACCGAGGAAGGAACCCCGATAGGACATACTCGTCCGATAAGAGACTATAGACTTTATCTCTAATCCCGCCTCCAAAGAAGATAAAGACCGGACTTGTGATAACGATAGTTTCTTTCCTGAGGCGTCTAGTGTAAAGTCTAGGTACATCGTATAGTTGAGTGAGGGTTTCCGGCATACCAGCCAGATAGTCCTTCTTGTTGATGCTATCAATAAAACCACTTACTTCATCCTTGTAGAAAATTGAGGTTTGATGAGGGCGTTGGCTAAGTCCCGTAAGCAATCCTTCTGCGCTACCGTCAGTTGCGAGTATGATATCGCGCTCAACGTCAGTGACAATATCCATCGCCATACGCATAGCCGTAGTTTTTCTCGTAAGCGTACTATCACCTAGAACCAACCCCCAAAGGTTAGGTACCATTTCACCATAACTTGTGTCTAGCATCACTCCACCAGCGATTACACTTGATAGCAATATTGCGGCGCTTAACTCATGGTACTGCTCCACAGCATCAGTAGCTTCAAGTGCCCAATCTTTGTACTCGTCAATGAAATCCTTGCCGAGATTGTTATACTCAGACTCACTGATTAGCTCTGGCATGACCAGTGTGTCAAATTGCTTCGTTATAAGCGTTAGCCTTTTCTGACTAACATCTGCCCTTAAGATATCCTGCCAAAGATGATTGACAGGACGGTTATCCCTAGCGTACTTGTTACACGCGCTGTCGATGGCAACAACGAAAGCTTCCTCATTAGACATACCAGCTTCCATGCAGATCATAATCAGCCGCCATAGGATAGCTGACCAATCTACATCTGCTTCTGGCGTAACAGTATACAACGTTGAGAACGCAGTACGTCTCAAGTTGTGGATATACTTGTAGATGATCGTATCGGCAGAAGGCAGCTTATCAATGTCAGGCAAGGGTACGTCATCAGGCTCGCCTTTAATCTCTGGCTTCTCGATACCACTAAAAAGGACTGAGGGCACTAGTACCTCTAAGCTCTGAAGAAGCTTAACTTCAGGTACGTCTACACCTTCCTGTTCATACTTATAGTTGAACGTCAATGGGACTCTTAACAACTGTGTTAAGTCCCAGCCGGAAGGATCAGCGCCATTACTACTGTATTTGTACGCTATTCTTTTGTTATAGTCCTCTTGCTGGAAAGGCTCAAGTTGTTTATCCAATCTCCACAATGCTTGATACCTCAACGGAGAGGACTCTATAACACAAGAAGGCGCAGGCTCTACAATCTTCGGGTTGCAAGCATCCAAGTCTGACCACAAAAGATTGCTAGGTTGGCAAAACTCTTTCTTACGTTCTTCCTTGGTAAGAAGAGAAGTACAGAACCATACGTTCTTTCTTCTTACATTTTCTGTAAGGAAAGCTGAAAGTTTTTCTCTCTCGTTAGGCCAGTGAAAGAAGTGTTGCCTAAAAAGCTTCTTATCATTGGACGGTTGTGTAGCTATGCATAGGTAGCCTTCGGCATTACCAAAGAGATAATCGAAGAACTGCGTTCTAATCGCTCTGTCTGGTGTGGATATTGTCATAGGTTAGATAAGGGGGAGTAGTCACACGGTCGTTTCGGCACGATAGCGTAAACTACTCCCCCTTTACTAGCTGGTACTTTCGCCGTAGAAAAGCCAGCTAGTCTTTAGATCAACCCTGAGCTACTAGCAGCAACCTCCTGTAGCGACTTAAAGCTGTTGACCTTATTCTGTGCAGGATAGCCACCCTGTTCAGGCTGAATGCCAAGAGTAGCAACGCACTCACGATCAACAACATCATCAGGATCAACAGAGAACGCTCCACCCGTTACTTCGGCTTCATCGTAACCGACAGCGAGAAGGAACTTAACGAACATTCCCTTCATACGAGCGGCCTTACTCTTATCGTAATCTCCACCGGGAAGGTAGAAGCGAGTAAACACTCTACGATTGAAATACTCGTAGTCCTCACCTTCTGCGCCTTCGGTATCACCGACTACCTTAAGCTGAACTGCATAGCCGGGTGTACCTTCGGGAAGCTTACCATCTTCCTTGTCAATCTTAACGGGCTTGAACTCAAACACCTCTACCTTATACTGACCTGATGGTACAGGGTCAAAGCCAGTAAGATCGGCACCTGAAAGATCGAGTGGCCCCATTGTATCGTCAGACAAAGTAACTCCTTAAGTTAGGTACTGCTCATGACCTTTTCGTCACTATGAATCATATTCCATATTATCGGTATTGAAGGTTCATTAACAACCAAACCGAGACTTCCGGTACGATCCTTAGCAACCACTCTCTTTGTCTTTGCAACTTGGAGAGTTCGCTTGATATTACCTGACCTATCCGCGTCAGCTTGCAAGAAACCTACAACATCGAAATAGCCCGGTATCTCACCACGGAGTTTACCAGGGAGCATAGGATAGAACAAACGAACTTTGCTCTTATCCTCTTTACCCTTATCATCTTCTTCGTACTCCGTACTGACCAACGTTGTCATAATCGTGTTACAAGGCAAGTCTCTGAACGCGCGAACAATCCTTCTAATACGTTCTCCTGACTTACCCCATGCTCTCTGCGTTGGAGTGTCGATATCAACACGATCAGGATTAGAAGAATTTTGCTTCTCATGATTCATCACGAATCTCATATCGAGCTTCTGCAACTCAGACAGACTATCTACGATTACCGTTCGATAATAAGAAGGGTCTTTGAAGATCATGTTATGCACATCTTCAACGTCCTTGATACTTCTAACGGCCTTAACGTCGATATCTGGCCTCTTTCGGATTGTAAGCACTCCCCCTTCTACGTCAACAAACAAGATAGGTTTCGTTTCTTCGATATCCTGTGCAGTTGAGCAGAAAAACGTTTTACCCGCACCCGGCTCACCATAGATAAGCAGGTTAATGTACGGAACAACGTCCTCGGGAGATTGAACCTGCAACTTATCACGGATACTATCAGCCGCAGGCGGTACGGTTGCTGCTTCGATTAGTTATCACCCCCTCTCAATTTCCATCCCATCATTTGATGATGCCAATCGTATTCAGCTTCAACCTTAGCATCCTCAGCAACAGTTAAGAGAACATGAATTTCTCCTGTTACCGTACACTCGCTAGGAATGAAGTTAGGAAGTGGTCTACCTACTAGAGCGTAAGGAAACGTCTCACTAGGCCCGTTGAGTTTAACGAGACTAGCTAGTACCGATTTCATGTTCCACCATCAATTCGTTAGCAAGTCTAAGCGTATGTATCATGCAGTTAGGTATGCCTTGAAACTTAATGTACGTTGGACTACCACACCCTCTACTAGCACAACGCATTTCCTTATCGTACCACTTGATCGGCCCTACTTGCGGAGGTAGTTGACGCTTCTTCTCATCATTACCAAGTAGTGCCTTGATCGCATTAACGTCTAGGGGTACACTAGTCATTCTTCCCACCACTTAATGCCATTACGCTGCTTTTCAATCTTTCTAATAAATCCTTCAAGCAGAACTTTAACGGTAGAGGGATGGTTAATCATTCCAAGGCTTATAGCTGTTTCACTTTCAGCTTCTATCTGAGCCAACAAATCACCATCGGTATAAACTTCCTCGGTCATACTAGGTCTGACCCATGAGGGATATCATCCCAAGGAATAGCCTTACCAAGCATTACATTGTACTCAACGATCTTAGGATTAAACCCGCTATCTTTGAGGTTTTGTGCGTTCTTCAACAGAGCAATGTCATCGTTAGTAGGCCAAACAATGACCTTCTTGTCGAAGTGAAGATAACGCCAAGGACGCTGCCTACAAGTGCAGAAGTATTCATCCGTCTTTAGGTAGTAATACCCTTCGTACTGACTATCACCTTCATCGGGCGTTACTGACCTTGGCAACTCTATCATACCAAGGCCAGCAGCTTGAATCGGGTCTTTAATCTCAACGGTCATTTACACAACACCGCGATATTCATTACCTCGTCTCTAACATCTATTTCTACTCGGGTGATTTTTACCCAACCTAACTGCGGCAGTATCCAGTTGTCATCTATTCGTGGTACTATAGAAACATCTAGTGAGATACTAGTGCCGTTAACTAGATTAGTAAAATTAACGATCATAGTTAGCCTGATAGCTATCTTCTAGCATAGCTTCGTAGTCGCTACCATCTTCTGCCATCAAGCAAGGTGCCCTAAAGATGCAGTTCAAGCAACTGTAGTTCTTAGTTGGGTTAGGATAGATGTTAGGATTGTAGAGCATATCCATCGCTTCGTAGTACAGCCTTCTACCAGCATTAGCCCTCTGTGCCTTGTTACGAGTAACATAGGGCAATCCAGGCGCACCACGTTGAATGAATAGCTTGTCACCTTGCTCCAACAAATAGGTGTAGTAGTTCTGCATTTGCTCAGAACCTTCTAACACCATTTCCAACCCATTGTCCTTAATGCACTTCATAAACATTTCAGCAGTAGGGCTTTCCTTAGTCTTATCGAGACTAGGCGTACCCTTCTTAAGCATTGTGGGGGGTTTAGGAAAGTTCTTCCGCAAAGCATTGTAGATAATGAAGTCAAGTGATTTCCACTCTCGATCGTAAATCTTTGCTTCTTCCTCACCAGTCCACAAATATGTAGTGCATTGTTCATCCAAGTCTAGATGCCTAAAGTAGTCATCGTTAATCTTAGCTGCCGTCTTATGGTCAATAATACCGTACTTACCAGTCTCATTGTCCTGAACGATAGCATCGCGCCTACCTCTAGCATGTACTTCCTTCGGCATACCTAGATAAGCAGCAGGCTTATCACTTATCCACTCTTTAGGCATACGCCTACTATCTACCATCTTAACAATCTCACCATTAGGATCACGGATAGGTACACTGAATGTCTGCTCAACACTAACTACACGGAAGTTATCTTCACGTTTAGCGTAGTCCTTGTAGAAGGTGAGCATACCAATCCCCAATACCCTATGCTCTTCAAACAGTTCTTCATCGGGATCAGGCAGAAGTTCACTTAGACCCTTAACGAACCACATAGCGGGTACGAACATTCCTGTGTTTACGTCATAGTATTGTTCAATACCATGAGGCTTAGGGTCACGATCAGCGTATTGATCTAGATCGTTGTAATGAACGTAACCACCATTCCACTCAGTGTTGTACCAATCTTCAAAAACTTTAACAGGGTCTTCACTCAATACAGGATTGTAGTAACGTTGCAATCCAACGTGAATTCCTGTACCAAACCATAGCGGCATAATCACGCCACTAACTCTAACCTTGCGTACCAAGTTACGTCTAGCAGGACTTGACCAGTCCCATCTACGACGACAGTTCTTAAACGTTTCTCTATCGCTAGTATGAATGGGTATGATATCCCACTTACTAGGGATGACTATTTCATTAGTTGTTGTACTCATATTTTCCTTCCGTCGCTACTCTGGACGGGGTGTGTGATTAAGAGGGAGAGTAGTGTTATAGGGAACTACCCTTCTACTCTCCCTAGCGCCTGTCAAGCTAGAGCACCCTACCACAAACCGAACCAAAAGTCAAGCAGGATTAATCCTCTTTATCCCGATTAGCCAAATAGAACACAAAGCACGTTGCCGCGGATACCACCGTAACGCTGATAACGGTCGCAATCGGCCAAGCCCAGTTACTCATTTAACTCTCCTGTATTCGTGTGCCTGTTAGATTAGGCATCCAGTTTTCGGCTTGTCCTATAAGACAAGTGGCTCCACAATCCTCACAGATGTAGTGCGTTACGCCTTGACCGAACGTAGAAATTTCTTGTACGTTCAAGTGTTCACACCACTTCATGTAACGATGATCGTGGTCGGGGTGATCGTTGATGTGCATTAGCAATAAGTTCTATACGCGGGAGGCATGTTACTGTGTTGAAAATCCTCATCACGGATTAGAGTAAACAAGAAAGGATTGTCTATCGTGTCTGTACGATACTTGAGAACGTAGACAACTTTGTGCTTACGAACTCTCTTACCCTTAACCCGCTTGTAGTAATACTTGATCGTTCTAACAGTGTAAGGTACTACAATCGTAGTGGTAAGAGGAACATTGAAGTAGTTGACAGTAACGTCTTTAAACTGACGGTACGCAGTACACTCTACCAGTCCTTCATCGTTAGAGTTTAAAGCCTGATGCATATCTTCATGGATCAATACACCAATACCATAAGCTTCGTAGTTAGCTGTAATTACAGTGGTGTCAGTAAGGATAGCATGTAGACCACCGCAAGCTTCCGGGCCTATGTATACAGTGTTAGGATCAAACTGCATAAAGAATGGATGCCGTCTTGCACTAATACCAGGATGCCAAGTAAATCCGCCTGTAGTGTTAGGCTGTCTACCTAGCATCACTTCCCAATTGTTCCACTCTGTTGGATCATTCTCACAGTAGACAGGACTATTGTGTGTTGCTAGTTTAGATGAGATAGCATCCAAACGAGGGTCAGGCCAGTTGGCAGCAGTAGTGACAAACAACATCACTACTGCCACCAGTGTTAGTTTAAATCTCATCTTCGTCACCGAAGATTTCATTGAACCAACCTTCCTTCTCTGCGTTAACCCTCTCTAGCTTCTGATCTGTAGTTCCCTTTGCTTCAATATTGATAACAACTGGCTCACCCGATTGTCCAGGGCGTCTAACTCTACCAATACCCTGATTGTTGTCTTTGGGACTCCAAGACCTATCAAGGAAGCAAACGTGTTGGGCACTGGTGAGATTAATACTTTCTCCACCCAATTGGAGAGTTGACATGAAGATTTGATGTTCCTTCTTCGGAAACTCATCATGCCACTTCTTGTATCTAGTCTCTTCATCATCACTCGTATCCATATGAATGTAAGGGATATTAGCCTTCTCTAGTCTTACCTTCAGTAGTTCCAGCGGATCACGGAAGTTACTAAAGACCACTAGTTGTTGCCTGTTATCATCATCCCACTCCATACCGTCGATTAGTTCCATCAACTCGTCTAGCTTACTTGATGGCTCTACCAGCTTGATCTTCATTACACGCTTCTCAAGCTTTTCATCGTACTCGTCTTTTACTACTTCAGGAGTGGCGACACAAATCTGCCGCAACCTCTGTAGTGCAGACAAGACGTTAGGTGAGTGGAATGGTTCACCCTTCTTATCGAGTGCTTTTAACTCAGTCTTAATCTCATTGTACATACGCTTCTGTACCGTTGAAAGCTCAACATCTTTACGAACCTTAATCGCCTTCTTGATGTGGGGCATTACTTCATCGAGAGTGCGCCTAACTCCATACTCTCTAACGAGTGTTCTAAACTCGTCCTTCTTATCTTCCTTAACCCCCACAACCTTGCGATAGCCACTCCAATCGTCAATCTCGCAGAAGTATTCCACGAAGCGATTGTAAGAGCCGAAGTTCATATCCTGGCCTTTAGCTAGGAAGTCAAGCAAAGACCAGATTTCATCAGGACGATTGATAAAGCCAGTACCAGTCATAATGTGCTTATGCTTGGCCTTCAACCTTTTGATGCCAACCGTCCATTTAGTCTCTCTACCCTTAAGTCTATGTGCCTCGTCAACACCGACAAAGTCCCATTCATGCTTGTTCAAGTAGTCTGCCATAAGCAGAGGCTTCTTGACAAACATGGCACCATTACACGTAGGACAGATAATCTCCAAGTCCATCCCTGGTACCTTTTGTATGCCTGTCACTTCACAGTCAATACAAGGGTCAAGCTTGTTATGATTCCATCGTGCGAAAACTTGGTAGTGTGTCAAGATGATATGAGGAACGTCAATTCTGTCAGGAAGTTCCTTCTGCACCTTAACTTGCTTACCGCCAGGAAGGACAATACTAATGCCCTGAGTCCCAACGTTAAACAAAGTGTAGTTCGGGAGAATCTCAGGCACCATATCAAAGTAAGTGCCTTTACCACCAGCAGTAGTGATAAACAAGATGGAGGGATTTTCAATGCCTTGCACCTTACGCATCGCTAGCCACAAAGCAGTAGAAGTCTTGTAACAACCCATTTCAGACCAATTGGCTGAATAGGGCTTAGATGCAAGATAATCAATATCCTGCATTTGCCATTCAGGAGTCTCAATGACTCTATCAGGCGTTGGTTTATTAAGTGGTAGTGCGCTCATGCTCTTGAGCCACCTTTCCTTTCTTAGAAGTACATACTACTTGTATCGCCCGGTGATTTGATAGTGGTACGTTTACAACTACAAGGTTCGTCGTAAGGGCGTTCCCGTTTATAATCGGGACAAGATGGGTTGTAGCAAGTGATCGTCTTACCGCTTTCAGTTCGTTCCTTGAGAGGAATGTTTCCATCACGCATTGCATTCTCAAGCGACTTGTTTACTTCTGGCGTTGATTCGCTCACTGATAATCTCCAATGCTTGTTGTCTAGTCTTGTTCTTATCTATTCTTAGATACTTGTAGTATCTGGCTTCGCGTTTGCAAGACTGTTTGTTACAGAAGTTGTCCTCGCGCTTCCATCTACTACCCTTAACCTTATCACCACATACAAAACACAAAGGACGATTATCAAACATGACTTTGACAACCGCCATACTGTACGTCAATCCAGTACGCATGTAGTTCTCAACTGCATCTGCGTTTTCTATGAACCACCTGTTCTTAGCGCAGTAATTACATTTGCCGGCGATTGCCACTCTAGCCTCCTGCTTGCCACAAAAAGGACATATACTCCTTTTAACGCAACAAGAGTGGCAAAAGCCGACTTGTTCAACAAGCGTTTCAAGCCTGCCACAAACAGGACAGATGTTATCTTGTGATATCTCGTCTAGCAAGGTGAGTATCAATAGCCTCTGTTAGTGGTACCTTCTTCTGAGTGTGTGGTTGTCTTTGTCTAGCCTCAATCACTTCTTGTACTGCATCTTTGTATGCCTGCGTAGGACGCATATCCTCAACGGTAGAAGGTTCAAGCGTTAAGTCATCTACCACTTGAAGTTTAGCAATAGCTTCATCGCTAATGCTAACTGGATGAGGATAAGATGCTTCAGTCATACTGTTGAGCGGCGACTAAAGATAAACACTAGTAGTGCGACAATCAATAGAAGCCAGAGAAACTTACTAAGCACTAGCCCACCAAATACTGCAAATACAACTAGAACCAAAACAAGTAGAAGTAGCAAATCCATTCTTACTCCTTAGATTAGACCACAATACCTTGCAGTATTGGGCCAAGGATAATAACCTCTTCCACTCCTGTAAGCACGTTGAGCTACGATCATTTGATCGTAGGGATGCCAAACATTAGCATAACCGTGATACTTGTTAATCATATCGCTGCCATAAGTTGTTTGGAATCCAATATCCATTTGAAGTCCTCCCCAATAAGGAGAACCACTATCATTCCAGGCACCTTCATGCCTGTGAATACAAGTCCATGCACTAACATTACCTAGCAGCTTCCATCTGCGTAGAAGTTGCTTAGATGCCCAAATGTAATGTCGTTTATGGAATGCAATATCTTCTTTCGATAGTACCTTTTGAACTACTTGTACCCAATTGAGGAACGTTGGCCCTTTTACTTCTACAACAGGGTTTTGCATGATCTTAATGT
>Ga0134122_10000044_pt1 | contig 57693 bp, 47 predicted proteins | sample KB302_FD_96461 | JGI IMG/M metagenome (GOLD analysis project Ga0134122, IMG submission 96461) | Terrestrial soil microbial communities without Nitrogen fertilizer from Kellogg Biological Station, Michigan, USA - KB3-0-2 | ecosystem: Environmental > Terrestrial > Soil > Unclassified ... | reverse complement strand
TACGCTCCGGACACCGCCGGAAGCGGCACGCTGCTTTCCGAGGCCTCTTTCGACGCCCGGAAGTACATCGGGTTGACCCAGCGCAGCGGCTTGGCGTTCCGCGCCTACGCCGCGGCGACCGGCGGCAACAGCCCGACGCCGCTCCGGATCGGAGGGCTCGACACCGTCCGCGGCGTCGATTTCCTCTCCCTCCTGGGCGACCGGGCGTTCTTCACCAACATCGAGCTGCGCTTCCCGCTGATCGACGTGATCGCCACCCCGTTCCTCGGCTTCCAAGGAGTCCGCGGCGTGCTCTTCTTCGACACCGGCGGCGCCTGGTTCAAAAACGTCCAGGACTTCCGGTTCTACGACTCGGATACCGGCAAGCTGCGGGACGGAGTCGCCGCCTACGGCTGGGGCATCTCGGCCCGTCTGCTCGGCGGCCTCGACTTCAACTGGGATTTCGCGAAGCCCTACAAATCGGCCACCGACGACAGCGGCTTCCGGACCTCGTTCTGGATCGGGACGCGGTTCTAGGCGAATCTAGGCTGTAGAGGGGGGAGGAGGAGAAATCTTCCTCCCCCTGTTTCGTCTCAAGCGCCGGAATCGAAATTCCTCATCAACGCCACCTCGGGTGGAATCGAGTGAACGGAAATTTCAACGTCCGTCGTGAGAGACGCGACTTTCCAGGACATTCCCGGGGGAATCATGGCCACCGTGCCCTTGGGAAGGTCCACCGGCGGCGGGTCTTGGCGTCCGAATTCTTCGGCGGTGCCGAGCAGAAGCGAGGCGTCCCCGCGAGAGGCGAAAAGCACCAGGGCTTGGTCTTCGGATTTCTGCATCGGACTCTGCCGCTGGCCTTCCAATCGGATCCGCGTCGCTCGCAGGCCGGGCACTTGGCCGAGCGTTGTGAGATCTCCTCCCGGAAATGGTTGGCGCTCGATCGGGCGTCGCTCCTTCGGGGACGTGATGATTTGACTCGCGGAAGGGGAAGGTGTTGAACGCAGCAGGTGCTGTGCCCTGTCCCGGCAATAGGATTCCGGGATCGACGCTCCCGCATTCTGATCGTGCAACCGGTCCACCATGTCCGTGGAGACCGTGGCGAACTCCTCGAGGGTACAGCCGATGACCGTATGAACGATCCCCGGCCTTTCCAGGCAAAGAACGTCTCCCGGGGAAAGAGGAATTCGCCATTTTTCATAATGAGGATGGTCGGAGCCTTCCAGCCAACGAGAGAAATCCTGCGGGTCGTAGTGGGCCGTCCAGTCTTCCAGGCTGCAAATCAAGGCGAACGCACCGGGGCTGGTGTCCAGCACGTGAAAGATCTCGACCTTGTGCTCGCGATGCTGCTGAAAGCTGAACCCCTGTCCCGGCTCTTGGAAGAAAACAGAGTAGCCGAGCGGACTGCTCGCTTTGATGGCATAGCTTTTATACTTCGGCAATAGGCCGACATCGCGCTGAAAGGCCGCAACCCGCCGAGCTTCTCCGCCGGTGAGAGGGGCCGAGAGCAGCTCGCCCAAGGCGTTCTTCCACGAGGCCTCGAATTCTTCCAGCGAGGCGATCGCCATGTCGGAGGTGAGCGGCTCCCGGAGGGACTCCAGGTGGTCCAGTGCCCGCTGTACCCGGTGAGCGCCGTCGGATTCCGTTACGAGCGCCTCCTCCTTGTTTTCTCTAAGCATGAGCTGCTGACCTCGACAATCTGGGCGCCGGCCTGATGGGGGCGATGCACGGAGCCTGTCTACGCGGAGGGAGGCCCCTTCGGCGCGGAATTCTAGCAGGCCGCCCAAGGGGAGTCCCGGCTTAAGGGGTTCGGGCTGGGGGCGGATCGATTTGACTCACTTCCGGCGCGCTGGAACAATCACCCGGCACAAAGCCCGGCCGGACGAAAATCCCCGAACTCAGAGGCGCCCCTTATGTCATCCGTCATCTCCAACGTCGTCGAAATCGAAGCCGTCCAGCCCCATCCCAACGCCGACCGCTTGGCGCTCGCCCGGATCAAGGGGTGGCAGGCGGTGATCCGCAAGCACGAGGACGGCAGCCCTGAGTTCGCTCCGGGAGAGCGGGTGGTCTTCATCCCGCCCGACAGCACCCTGCCGCGCGAGATGGCCGAGCGCCTGAACGTCGTGAGCTATCTCTCCGAGCGCACCGACGTCGAAGGGGCACGGGTGCTCGTGGTCCGCCAAGTGCGCCTGCGCGGCGAGCCTTCGTTCGGGCTGGTAGTGCGGCCCGAAGATCCGAGCTGGCCGGTGGGGACCGACGTGCGCGAGCACTACGGGATCGGCAAGTTCCGGCCGCCGGTGAAGTTCTCGGCCGGCGATTCCGAGTCGAACCACCCTCTGTTCCAGCGGTATACCGACATCGAAAACCTGCGCAACTTCCCCGAGATCCTGACCCCCGGCGAAGAGGTCGTAGTGAGCGAGAAGATCCACGGCACTAACGCCCGCATCGGCTGGGTCGAAGACAAGCTCCTCGCCGGCTCGCACGGCCTCCAGCGCAAGCGACCGGAGCCCGAAGACCTGCCGACCAACACCTATTGGTTCCCCTCGACGCTCGAACCGGTGCGCAACCTGCTCGACGACCTCAAAGGTCAGGGGCATAACGTCGCGATCCTCTACGGCGAGATCTACGGCAGCCGCGTCCAAACCCTTCACTACGGCCGACGCGACGGCCTCGGCTTCGCCGCCTTCGACCTCCTGGTGGGGGAGCACTATCTCGACTACGACGACTTCGCCGCCCTCTGCGAGCGTCACGGCGTGCCCACCGTGCCCATCCTCTGGCGCGGCCCCTTCTCGATGGAGAAAATCGCCGAGCTGAGTCGTGGCCAGACCACCCTGCCCGACCAGCACATCCGCGAAGGGGTCGTGGTGAAGCCGACGAAAGAACGCTTCGACCCGGAGGTAGGCCGGGTGGTGCTCAAATACCTGAGCGACGACTACCTTCTGAACGACAAGATTCGGGCGGGGGATGCCACGGATCTTTAGGCGAGTCGCGTGAAGCCCTGCGCCTCCGTGAGCACCCGCTCAAAGGTATAGGTCGTCCGAGCCCCCTTGGCGCGGGCCTTGGCTCCGATGAGGCAGTCGGAGAAATCGGCTTTGCTTTCCTGATATCTCGCGATGACCTGATGGAGGATCTCGCGGTCTTCAAAAACGAAGAGATCGCCTGCGAGTAACTCCTGCATGGCCGCGAGGACATCCCCTCTCTTGGCTCGATAGCTGGACTCCAACACCCACTCCACCTCGCACAGTACGGGATCGCTGATGAAGCAGGTCTCGTCGGCATCCGACGCTTCCTGGAGGAGCCGCTCCGCGAGGGCTGTTTGGCCAGGATCGTCCCTTACCAGGAGGCGGATCAGGATGTTCGTATCGAGGGCGATCACCGCCGCACGGCCTTCTTGAACCGAGCCGCGGCCTGCCGCTTGACCGCGCCGTTCATCTCCTCGATCGTGACCGGCCGATCTCCGGCGAGATGATGCAGGAGACCGGACAGCCGACCGAGAGGACTCTGAGCTTCGGGCCGAGCGAGAAGGTTGCCCTGATCGTCGAATCGGAAGACCAATCGATCGCCCTCCTTCAGCCCGAGGCGGTCACGAACTTCCTTGGGAATTGTGACTTGGCCCTTCGAGGTCAGTGTGCTCGCGGACATTGATTCTCCTTACGAAGCAGGAGTATATACCTCTGCAGGTAAGGAATTCACGAGCGCGAGGCACCCTGCGCTTAGCGGCCACGGGGCTCAGTTCAACCGGTACTTCTCTTCCGGCTCCGCGGCGAAACCGAGCGGGCCCTTCTTTTCGAGGAAAGTCCACAGCTCGGCGAACCTCATGACGAAGCGCTCGTCGGGCTCCCAGGCCAGGTAGGCGTGGGGAAAGTCGAACTCGTAGAAGAACGCCACGCCGTCTTCGACGACTTCGAAGCCTACCAGGTTCGTGACGCGGAAGACCGGCTTGCCCCCTTTGCGGCCGTCGAGCCTCTCTTGGAGCTCCGCGCGGTCGTCTGGCTCCAACTCGGCGAGCTTGGCCTTGATCGCCTTTTGCAGGCGTTGATCGATGAAACCGGCCAGAGTCTTGCGCCCTTCAGGCCGGAAGGTTTCCTCGACACCGAGCGGCCGGCCGGTTGAGATGCGCACGGAGAGCCGATGCTCCGACTCGCTCGGATGGGCGCCCATGCCGCTCACCGTGTAGGTCAGGCTCAAAATGTCGTTCCGGTTGTAGTCGACCGTGTAGTCGATCCCCTGTAGCCACGTGCCGTCGGCTACCTCGGCCTTGCAGTCTTCGAGCGACATTCCGGTTCCGGCTTTCAAGCCCGCCGAAGCTTCGAGGCGCTTTCGGGCCGCCCCGTTCGCGAGGGCGAATTCGGGGTAGGCAATGTCCGCGCCGAGGTATTGGCTCCCATGCCCGGGGAGCTCCACCGTCTTCTTGACGATTGCTACGCTCCCCTTCGTCGCCGTCTCGGCGCCCCCGAGGTCTGGACCTCCGATCGCGAGCAGCGCAAACAGGACCCAAGACGAGGCGCCGGAGCGCGCGATCATGGTTTGGCCGGCCGCTTCTGGGGCAAGGTCTTTTGAATCTTCTCCGACTCTCCGCCGATCGCCACAAGGAGCTTCTCGGTTCGCCGCTTCCAGTCCGCGGCGCTCATGCGCTCGACCGGCGCGCTGATTTCTACGGTTCCGGGCTGGTCCGGCGGTCCCGAGACTTTGATCCGCAAGTCGCCCCAGAGGATCGTCCAGCCGCGCCCGCTCTCGAACGTCGGCTCCATCTTTTCGCCCGCGGCGCGCATCGCCAGGACCACCGCTTGGAGCAGCCGGCCGTCCTCCGAATAGGGGAGCGGATAGGTGCGGCGCACGGCATAGGCGCCCGGGGGGATCTGGTACGAATCGGTCGCGAGCAGATCGAGATAGGCCCTGTTCTCGTCCAGAGTCGAGAAGTTGGGGTCGTTCCGCGCCCGCAGCCGGGTCCGCTCGTCGATCTCGACGGCGCGGCGCAGCGTCTCGACCGCCAGGGCCGCGTAGCCCGCCAGGGCGTAGTTGCTCGCCACCAGATAATGCGCCTCAGCCGAATTCGGCTGCGCCGAAAGGTAGCGACGGAAGCGCGCGCTCGCCCCTTGCAGGTCGCTCTTGAGCAGCAGCACCGCCCCGAGATTGATGTCGTTGTCGGGCGCGGCCGGATCGAGCTTTTCGCCCTCTTGGAACGCTTCGAACGCGCGGTCGTAGCGCTTTTCCGCCAGATCCAACGCTCCGCGGTTGAGCCACGCCTGGCGCTGGCGTGGATCGAGCGCGAGCGACCGCTCCAGGTCCTTCCGGCCGCCTTCGAGGTCGCCGGTTTGGAAGCGCGCGGTGCTCCGCAGCAGAAGCGCCTGGGCGTCCGAGGGGGTCGCGGCGAGCGTCTGATCGAGCAGCGGCAGCGCCTGGACCGCCTTGCCCGCATCGATCAGCTCCCGAGCGCGCGCCACGTTCGGTGCTACCGGTTTCACCGCTTGGGGGGCTTTCTGCGCCGCGGCCGACGGTAGAGTGGCGAACCCCAAGATCAACGCCGAGGCGAGTGCGAAGTGGAGAGCGAGTGCGCGGAGCGACGGCGGATGCGTCAACGACCACCTCCTGAAACGGCAGCGCGATGGGGTTTCGGGTCGGCGGAGCCGGAAGCCCCGGCCGAAGTTTTGGGGGGAGGCGCCGAGCCACGGGCGAGCGCGGCCTCCACCTCCGGCAGATCGATCAGCAGCGAACCCTCGCTCGCCGCCCGCTCGGGTTCGAACTCGTAGTCGCGGATCACCCGGCGAAACACCTCTTTGAGCGCCCGCGCGCCGAGCCGGTTCGCCCGTTCGGCCTCGACCGCGATCCGCCGCGCCGCGGCGGGCGAGAGTGCGAGATGCAGGCCGCGGCTCTCGAAATAGGCGCAGCTCTGGCGATAGGCCGAGTCGGGCGCGTCGAGGAAGATTCGGATCAACTCATCGACCCCCAGGTTTTCGAGCAGCACCACGGCGTCGAACCGCGACAAGAACTGCGGCGACAGGCCGTAGTCGAACAGGTCTTCGTTGCGCAGGAAACGGCGTAGCTCGAAGCGCATCTCCTCGCGGACCTTCCCCCCTTCGACCATGATCGTCGGCTGAAGGGCGCCCTTGTCGCGGCCGATTGTCACCCGATCGTAGACGTCGTCGTACAGCCCCTCGAACGCCCCCGCGCAGACGAACAGCAGGCCGGAGGAATCGATGACCGTCGTGCCGCCGCCCGACCACTCGGGCAGCTCGAACGGCACCGCCTCGTTCTCGATCAGGGTGAGCAGGGCCTCCTGCGCCCGCAGGCCCGGGATGTTCACGCCACCGCCGATCAGCGAGCGAATCTTGTCCACCTCGTCCACGAACACCAGGCCGCTTTTCGCCCGCGCGATCATCTGCTGCACGGGAGCCTGGGGACCCAACTGCTCGCGGGCGCGCTGCATCAGCCGCCCGAGCACGGCTTCCCCGGGCCGGCCCCGCTCGGCCTCTTCGGCCAGGACGTTCGCGTGAATGCGGATCACCGTCGATCGCCCGGCGAGGGCCGGCTCCTCGGAGAGATACGACTCGACCGCGCGCATCAACGTGGTCTTGCCGCTCCCGGAAGAGCCGATCATCAAGATGTTGCCGGTCGCCAAACCCGCCAGATGCTTTGCGAGGGCGACCGCCATCTCGCGCACGGCGACCTCCTGGCCCAAAACGCGCCGGCCAATCGCGGTCGCGATGGTGCGCGGATCGGGAGCGTCGAACGGGGCGGCGGCGGACATGCCCGGCATTCTAGCCGACCCTGCCCCGCGGCTCGTCCGGTCCGGCAAGTCGCCGCCTTGGAGCTGCTCGCTTCCTCCCCGACAGCGCACCCTTATTTTCAGATCATGCCGGAACCTCCGGTGATCCGTATCGAGAGACGAGAAAGGGAAACGAAAATGAAACGAGCCCTGCCCCTCACCCTATTGGCCGCTTTGGTGTTTTTCGGTCTTTCCGTCGCCGGACATGCCGCGACGGTTGAACCCACTCCCGATTTTCTGATCGCCGCAGACGCCACGCCAGTCACGCCGGGGGTCGAAAAAGCGCCTCCCGCCCTCCAGGATCTGCTCCCCGCGGCTCGAAACCTCTCTTGCGATACCTGCATCGAAGCAAGGATGGAATGCCGAGCAGGCTGCCACGAGGCCCTCTGTTCCGTCGGGTTCTTCTCCTGCAACCCGGCCGACCCCTGCGGCTACGCCTGTTCCTGCTTCTGCCTCTAGGAGGAAAGGAGCGGCGCGGTCACGAGAAATCCGTGCGCGCCGCTCGCAGGCCGCGAGAGCTACGAGTGCAGAAGTATCAGCGACGACCTCAGCCGGTCGCCGGTTTCACCTGGCGATCCGCGAGCTCGACGAGGGTGCGAAGAGCTCGATTGACGGCCTCCGAATTAGGAAACCGCTCGACCAGGTCAGGGTCGAGGACCACGATGTTCGTGCCGGCTCGGTAGCGCTCGACGTACTTGCCTCGCACGCCTTGGGAGAAGTCGTACTCGGGGAGCATTTCGGGGGTTGTCGATCTAGCGCTTTTCATAGGTTCTCTTCTCGGCAGGCGCGGCGGGACGCGCGCTGATCAACCGGATTCTATCTCCCCTTTCGCTGTGTACCACGACGAGCAGGCGGCTGGTGTTCGACATCCCCAGCAGCAGGTACCGTGGCTCACCCCAGGAATGGAGCGGGTCGGGGATCGTGACCGAGAAATCGTCGTCAAATGAGGTCGCAGCCTCCTCGAAGGAAACACCGTGTTTCCTCCGGTTGGAGGCGGCCTTTCTCGCGTCCCACTCAAAGACGAGGTTCATCGATCGAACCCGGAATCGTTAAGCCTCGCTGCCCCTACCCCTCCACCTCGAACACCACCCCTTGCGCCAGCGGCAGCGCTTCGCCCCAGTTGATGGTGCAGGTCTGGCGGCGCATGTAGGCTTTCCAGGAGTCGGAGCCGGCTTCGCGGCCTCCTCCGGTTTCTTTTTCTCCGCCGAAGGCTCCGCCGATCTCGGCTCCCGAGGTTCCGATGTTGACGTTCGCGATGCCGCAGTCCGAGCCGGTTGCCGCGAGGAAGCGCTCGGCGCTTCGCATGTTGAGGGTGAAGATCGCGGAGGAGAGTCCCTGCGGCACGGCGTTGTGGTCGGCGATCGCCTGGTCGAGGGTGTCGAACTCGAACAGGTAGAGGATCGGCGCGAAGGTCTCGTCGCAGGTGATCGGCATGCGGGCGGTCGCTTCGATCAGCGTCGGCTCGACGTAGAAGCCGGGCCGGTCGAGGCGCTTGCCGCCGACCAGGACGGTGCCGCCTTCGGATTTCGCCCGCTCGATCGCGGCCATCATGCTATCGACCGCCGCTTCGTCGATCAGCGGCCCCATCAGCGTGCCGGGCTCGGCCGGATCGTTCGGCCGGATCGAACCGTAGGCCTTGGTCAGGCGCTTCTTCATCTCGGCGGCGATTCCCTTCTGGAGGAACAGGCGGCGGGTGGAGGTGCAGCGCTGGCCCGCCGTGCCGACCGCGGCGAACAGGACGGCGCGGAGCGCCAAATCGAGATCCGCGTCGTCCATCACCACGATGCCGTTGTTGCCGCCCAGCTCCAGCAGCGCGCGGCCGAAGCGGTCGGCGAGCACCTTGCCCACCTCGCGCCCCATGCGCACGGAGCCGGTGGCGGAAATCAGCGGCACGCGCGGATCGGCGACCAGCTTCTGGCCCACGCCGGTCCGTCCGCCCATCACCAGGGTAAAGATCGCCGGGGCGTGGTTCCGCTCGAGCACCTTGGCGGCGATCTTGGTGACAGCAATCGCGGTCAACGGCGCCTGGTGCGACGGCTTCCAGATCGAGGAGTCGCCGCAGACCGCGGCGACCATCGCGTTCCAGGCCCAGACCGCCACGGGGAAGTTGAACGCGGTGATCACGCCCACCGGCCCGAGCGGATGCCACTGCTCGTACATCCGGTGCTGCGGCCGTTCGGAGTGCATCGACAGGCCATAGAGCTGGCGCGACAGGCCGACCGAGAAATCGGCCATGTCGATCATCTCCTGCACCTCGCCCTGACCCTCGGAGAGGATCTTGCCCACTTCGTATGTGACCAGCAGGCCCAGCTCTTCCTTGTGCTTGCGCAGCTCGTCGCCGATCTGGCGGACGATCTCGCCGCGCCGCGGAGCGGGCCAGGTCCGCCACTCTTCGAACGCCTTGACGCTCGCCGCGGCGACCCGCTCGTAGTCCTCTTCGGTGGCCAAATGGACGGCGGCGATCGGCTCGCCGGTCGCCGGATTGAGCGACAGCACGCGCTCGCCATGGGTCTCGAACCAGGTGCCGTCGAAGGCCCCTGGATTGTCGTCGCCGATCTCCAGGGCTGCGAGGACTTCGGCAACGCGATTTTCGGTGGTAACGGTCATGAGAACTTATCTCCTGAGAGAAGAAGGAATACGAGGTTGGGGGAGGCGCGCCGGGGGCTCGCGAGGGGGAAGGATATCTCAGGGCGGGTTCTCACTCACCCGCAAGGACGTAAGGGGCGGAGACAAGACGAGCCTCCACCCCGACCGGAACATCGCCCTATTCCGGAGGAGCCGCCGGTCCCGGTACGCCCGCCGTTCCCAGTCGCAGCCGTTCCGCGCGGCGGACGAAGTAGTAGATGACCGCGCCGAGGAAATGGCCGAAGAGGATCACCAGCACCCAAGTCAGCTTTTCGTTCGAACCGGCGGGCTCTTTCTGGAGGCAATCGACGAGCATCCAGACCCAGAACGCGAGGCCGCCCAGGACGAGCGGGACGAAGAGGAGAAAGCAGGCAAGCTGGGGCAATCCGTTGTCGAACATTGAATCCTCCGGGAATTCCGCATTTTGCCAGAACCGGAGCCGGGCGTTCGATCTTCCGGGCTCCCTTGTGATCGGACCCCCTTTCGGCCGGTGCGTTGAGTAGACTCAGGGCCAAGCCATGTCGGATGACGCTCCATCGCCGGGGGAGCCCGCTTTCGCGGCGGAAGAGGGCGAGACCGTCTATCTGGGGCCGAGCGGCGCGGCGGTCAAGGGAGAGCCTCCGCTCGCGACCCAGCCGGCGGCGGATTCGGACGCGCGGAGCCATCCGGCCGGATCGGATGAGCTGGCCCGCGGGAGCGTCGTCGATCGGTTCGTGATCCTCGACGTGGTCGGCCGGGGCGGCATGGGGGTTGTCTACGCCGCGTACGATCCGGAGCTCGACCGGAAGATCGCCCTCAAACTGGTGCGTCCGAATCGGCCGGGCGCGGGCGAGGGGCAGCTGCTGCGCGAGGCACAGGCGATCGCGCGGCTGTCGCATCCGAACGTCGTCGCGGTCTACGACGTCGGCACCCACCGCGATCAGGTGTTCCTCGCGATGGAGCTGGTCGAGGGGAAAAACCTCGGTCCGTGGCTGGCGGAAACGCCGCGCTCCGTGCGCGAGATCCTGGACGTTTTCGTCGCGGCGGGGCGCGGCTTGGCGGCGGCGCACGCGGCGGGCTTGGTCCATCGCGACTTCAAGCCGGACAACGTGCTGATCGGCCGCGACGGCAGGGTGCGGGTCGCCGACTTCGGCGTCGCCCGCCGTTTCGAATCGCCGGGCGAGGAAACGACGGATTTCCCCGACCTGCCCGAAGAGGCACTTTCCGCGCGCTCGACCCGCTCTCGATCCACCCTGGCCGTGGCCGAGGCGACTCGATTCGGGGTGGCGGTCGGGACCGTCCCCTACATGGCGCCCGAGCAGCTGCGGCGCGGTGTGGCCGATGCGAAGAGCGACCAGTTCGCCTTCTGCATCGCCCTATTCGAAGCGCTCTACGGCGAGCGGCCGTTCGCCGGCCAGGGCGCCCTCGACCTGGCGCTCGCGATGGAGTCGGGGGAGCTGCGCACGCCGACCCCTGCGGGCCGGCGGGTCCCGTCCTGGATTCGCGCGGTGCTCGCGCGCGGCCTGGCGTTCGATCCCGCCGCGCGCTTCCCGTCGATGGACGACTTGCTCGCCGCCCTCTCCCATGATCCGGCCGTCGCCCGGCGGCGGATGTGGAGTCTCGCCGCCGTGGTGGCGATCCTGATCGTCGCGGGTCTCGGCTTGCGCGAGCTGGCCCTTCGCCGTGGCCGGATCTGCGCCGGGGGCGAAGCGAAAGTCGCGGAGCTGTGGAACCCCGAGCGCAAAGCCGCCGTTCACGCCGCGTTCCGCGCGACCGGACTGCCTTTCGCCGAGGGGACCTGGGCCGGAGTGGAGCGCGTGCTCGATCGCTATATGGAGAGCTGGGCCGGCATGCACCGCGAGGCGTGCGAGGCGACCCGCGTGCGCGGCGAGCAGTCGGAGACGCTGCTCGATCGGCGGATGTTCTGCCTCGATCAGCGCCTGCGCGATGCGGGCGCGCTGATCGACCTGTTCCGCCATGCCGACGGCGCGGTGGTCGAGAAATCGGTGGCCGCCTCGGCCGATCTTCCGGCGCTCGCCTCGTGCGCGGACCTCGCGGCGCTCAACGCGCGGGTGCCGCCGCCCTCCGATCCCAAAATCCGCGCCGCCGTGCGCGGCGTGGGACAGCAGGTCGCCGCGGCGCGGGCGAGCTTCGCGGCCGGGCGATACAAGGCCGGGATCGATCCGGCGCGCCGCGCGGTGGCCGCCGCCCAGAAGATCGCCTATGCGCCGCTCCGCGCCGAAGCGTTGACCGTTCTCGGCGGATTCGAAGAGCGGACCGAAGATTTCGATGCGGCGCGCGCGACGCTCCATGCCGCCTGGTGGACGGCGGAGGCGGGGGCCGATGACGAAGTGAAGACCCGGGCGGCGACCGAGCTGATGCGGGTCGAGCGGCTGCAAACCCGCTTCGACGTCGGCGGCGAATGGGGGCGTTTCGCCGCGGCGACGCTCGATCGGCTGGGGTCCGAGCCGAGCCTGCGGGCGGGCTACCTGTTGGAGCTGGGGCTGCTCCGTTCGGAAGAGGGAAAGTACGACGAGGCGCTCGTCCCCCTGCGCGAGGCGGTTGCCCTGCGCCGGGCGGCGGCGGATCCGGCGGAGAGGGTCGGGCCGCTCGGCAGCCTCGGCATGGTGCTCCATCGCAAGGGGGAGTACGAGCCCGCGCGGAAAGCCTACGAAGAGGCGCTCGCGCTCGGCCGGCGCGAACTGGGCGCCGAGCATCCGGAGGTCGCCTCGATGATCCAACGGGTGGGGAACCTCTTGTTCGATCAGGGGCGTTTCGAAGAGTCCGCGGCCTACAGCCGCCAGGCGCTCGCGATCCGCGAGAAAGTGCTGGGGCCGGATCACCATCAGGTCGGCGCGTCGCTCACCAGCCTGGGCAACGCCCTCTCCGAGCTGGGTCGCCCGGCCGAAGCGCTCGCCTGTTACGAGCGGGCGCACGACCTGCAAAGCCGCGCTTTCGGCGAGATCTCTCCGGGGGTCGCGGTCACGCTCAACAACATGGCCAACGTCTATTTGAAGCAACGGCGCTTCGACCTCGCGGAGACCCAGTTCCACCGCGTCTACGAGATCCGCGCCAAGACCCTCGGCCCCGAGCACCCGAGCACCGCGCTCGCCCTCCACAACATCGGCGTGGCGCTCGACCAGAGCGGCCGGCCGGCCGAGGCGCTGCCCTGGTTCGAAAAAGCTCTCGGCATCTCGGAGCGGGCGCTGGGGCGAGAGCACCCGACCGTGGTCGAGACGCTTCTCGCAATCGCCGACGCCGAGACCCACCGGGGCCACTCCGAGCGGAGCCTCCCGACTCTCGAACGAGCGCTCAGGACGGTCGAGACCGGCCACCTCGATGCCGACCTCGGAGGGCGCACCCGCTTCGCCCTCGCCTCGGCACTCCGCGACGCGAAGCGCGATCCGTCGCGAGCCCGAGCCCTCGCCGAACGGGCGAAAGCCGATTTCGCCTCGCTCGGCAAAGACGGGGAAGGTCCGCGCAAGCAAGTCGAGGCCTGGCTGTCGGGATCGAGCTAAACTCCGCGCGAATCACCCACAACCGGGGGCCGCCCAAGCCCCGCTTTCCGGAGAAGGATCGAACATGAAGAAGAGAATTGCCCCGCTGACGCTGCATCGCGAGACCCTCCGTTCGCTCGTCGAGCTCCCGGCCGAAGGCGCCAAGGCGGCCCCGGGGACCCACTACGAAACGATCTGCAACGCGACCTGCGACACCCAGACCAACAATCAGTAGAAGTTGTCGGGCCTCTCCGGGGCGGGACACCTCGTCCCGGAGCGGTTCGGCCGGTCAAGCCGGCATCGTAGAGAGCAGCTCGATGACCGCGGCGGCGTCGGCGGGGCGATCTTCGGCTCTCTTTTCGAGCAGGTTTTCCACCAGATGGATCCACGGGCGGGGCAGGTCGGGGCGGATGCGGTGGAGATCCGGGACCGGGCTCTGGAGATGGCCCATGGCGATGGTCGTGAAGGTCTCGCCGTGGAAGGGCTCGTAACCGGCGAGCAGGGCGAATCCCAGGATGCCGAGCGCGTAGAGGTCCGAACGGCCGTCGATCGCCAGACCCTGAAGCTGTTCCGGGCTCATGTAGAGAGGCGAACCGACCGCGAAGCCGGTCTGGGTGAGGCGGACGTCGTCGCCGATCTTCGCCACGCCGAAGTCGAGGATCTTGAGCCGCTTGTCGTTCAGGATCACGTTGCTTGGCTTCAAGTCGCGATGGATGATGTGGAGCGCGTGCGCCTGCCCCAAGCCGGAGGCGATCTCCGAGAGCACCCGCCGGACCTGTTCGAGCGGCATCGGGTCGACGTCGCGCATCAGCACGTCGAGTCCCTGGCCGTCGATCAGCTCCATGGTCAGGAACAACCCGCCGGGGAAGCGGCCGAAATCGAACACCCGCACGACGTTCGGATGGTCGATCTTCCTGCAGATCTGGATCTCGCGCAGCAGCCGTTCCTCGTGCTCGTTCGAGCTTTCGCCCTGGCCGCGCATGACGGTCTTGATCGCCACCACCTCGCCGAGCGCGGTGTCGCGTGCCCGGTAGACGCAGCCCATCCCTCCTTTGCCGAGCGTGCCGAGGATCTCGTACCGATTCGCGAGCCGATGGCCGGCCGGCCATTCGCCGGTCGAAACGACGACGACGGGCCGAACGGGGACTTTGTCGGCCAAGGTCCGCACCTTGAGCGCGGCCTCGGCGTAGTCGGGCTTCAACGCGACGGCCAGGCGGTAGCGGGCGAGCGCCTCGCTTTGGGAGCCGAGCGCTTCGAGCACCCGTCCCTGCCAGTAGAAGGTCTCGGCGCTCGAATGTCCCGAAGGGCCGCTCGCCGCGGGGGTCTGAAGCCGGGCGAGTGCCTCGTCGTACGCCCGCTGCTTAAGCAGGATCGGCGCGAGCAGGTGGGTGGCGATGAGATATTCGGGATCTTCGGTCTGGATGGTGCGGAGCACGCGGGCGGCGCGCGAAGGATCGTTCGCCTGGGTGTAGATCTTGGCCGCGTCGAGCCGCCTTCCGGCCTGTTCGAGCGCCGCCCCCGCGCCGAGCAGGTCGCCGGCCCGGAGGTAGAGCCGTGCCGCGGCTTCGGGCTTTGCGGCGGCGAGATAACAGCGGCCGGCGTCGGCAAAGCGCTCTCCCCGTTCGAACGCCTCGCCCGCGCGCACCAAATCGCGGGCGGTTTCCCACGCCGTGGCCGCCCGGGGCCAGTCTCGGCCCTGCTCGAACAGCTCCGCGGCTTCGCGCATCGATCCCAGGCTTACGTACAGCTGGGCCGCCTCGATCGGCCGGCCGATCCGCCGGAACGCGTCGGCCTTGAACTTCCGGTCCAGGCCGCGCCGCCCTTCCAGCAGCCGCAGCGCCTGGTCCTTGTCGCCGGAGGCGAGGAACGTCTCGATCTGCGCCCGGACGTCGCCGTCGCTCTCCAGCTGCCGCGCCGCCGAGGGGGCCTGCCGTCCGGCCTCGCGCGGGGCATCGAGCGGGGCGGGCGCTCCGGCCGGTCGGCCCGTGCGGGTGAGCAGATCCGAGCGCTGGCGCTCGACCTTCTGGAGCACCGCTTCGGCCGCCGGATCGGGACCCCGGCGCAAAATTTCCCGCAGGCGGGCGGCTTCCAGCTCGTAGACCCGCAGGGCGTCGGCGGTCTGGCCCGCCCGTTGGTAAAAGAGCGCCGCCTGATCGTAAGACTTGCCACGCTCGAAGTAGTACGCCGCGCGGCTGGGCTGCTGCAGCTTGAGCGCCACCTCCGCCGCCTGCTGCCAATCTTCGGCCAGGTCGAACAGCGTGAGAGCGTCCTTGGCCTTCCCAGATTTGGCCAAAAGCTCGGCCGCCTGCCCGGCGTCCAGCGCTTCGTACCCTTCGGGAATGCGGCCAAAGAGCGTGCGCAACGTGTGCTCAACCGCCGCGGGAACGTTCCTCAGGTCGATCGCGAGCTTCGCGGCCTGGCGATGGTCCCCGCTCTTGGCGTACAGCCTCAGAGCATCGGCTTTCCGCCCCTCTTTCTCGGCCGCTTCGGCGCGAGACCGGGGGTCGCCGAAAAAATTGGAGAAGAGGGTCTTGGTCATAGGCGCCGACAGGGTCTAATCGCAGGCACTGTATGCGGAAATCGTGCCCAATTCCAAGGGTGGGGCGGGGAGGTCTCGGCTTTTCCGCGGGGTAAACTCACGCCAAGCGATAGTTTGCGCGGACAGTCCGGGTGAGTGTTCAAGGGAAATGCGAGGGGCGAGCGTCATGCGCATCAAGAAGTTATTCCAAATTCTGACGCTCGTTCTCGGCGTGGTCGGAATCGTATGGAGCCTTCTCTCGTGGTCTTCCGCCACCGGGACGGGTCGGATCGGCGCTTGGGCCGCCACGGTTCGCGGATTCCTCCGCGGACCTGTTCAACCGGGTCATTCACCCGGGACGGACCCTGCTCCGGCATTGCTCGTCGCGTTCTTTTTCCTACTCGTCGTCATCGCGATCTTCGAGCTGCGCGAAGCGATCATTCCTGACGCCATCACGATTCCGGGGATGGCGATTCCGCTGCTCTTCGCGGTCGCCACGAGCCGGCCGGTCCGGCCGGTCCTGATCGGAATTCTCGTGGGACTGGCCATCCCCCTCGTCATCGGATGGATTGGGTCGGCCCTGGGAAAGGGGCCTACCTTCGGCTGGGGCGTCGTCAAGATGCTGGGAATGATCGGAGCCTTCCTCGGATCGGCCCAGGTCGTAGCGACCCTGGTCCTCGCCGCCTTCCTGTCGGGACTCTTGGTTTTTCTGATCTCCTTCAGTCCGGCCGAGGACCCGGAAAAGATCGAGTTCGGTCCTGCCTTGGCGCTGAGCGCCGGGATCTGCGCGGTCTTTCCCGTCGTCGAAGGGTATCGGGCTTTGATGGGCTTGTGAGTCGGGGCTCAGCCCTCACCCCCTCGGTCCCCCTCTTCCAAAAGGAGAGGGGGAAGAAAAGCCATGGGCGGGGGCGCCCGTCTCCCGTGTGGGTGGGAGTTGCGGATGGGAGAGGGGAAGGGGGTGAGGGCTGATGCGGCAAGCCGCTAGGAAGCCACGCCTTCCCCTCCGCTTCCCAATTTCGCCTTCTTCTCCGCCCTGAGCTTTTCAATCGCGGCGCGAACTTCCCCCTCCCAAGGGAAGGGCTCGTCCTTGGCGGGGTCGTAGGGGGGGAGGTTGGGAATCTCGATCTTCATCTGATGGAGCAGTTCCGTGGTCTTGGTGAGCTCGTAGCGGTACACATATGGCTCCCCGTCGGCCCAGGCCCATCTGTAGGCGGCAAGGGCATGGCGCTTGGCTCTCTCGGAATCACCGAGGGCGAGCCAGAGTTGGGCGAGGAGGCGATGCGCAGGTTCGCGCAGTTCGGCCAGTCGCTCGGCTTCCTGCCGCGGGTCGGCGAGTTGGCCGAGGTGGTGCTTGGCCAAGGCGATGCCGGTTTCGGAGGCATCATCCGGAAGGCCGCGCTCGCGGGCCAGGCGCACAGCTTCCTGGTAGCTCGCGACGGCCAGCGCCCACTCGCCCTGCTCCAGCCGCCAATTGCCGCGCAGGCGGTGGAGCGCACGAATGAGGCTTCGGTCTTTGCCTTCCGCCGAGAGGCGCTCGGCCTCGGCGAGGTATTCCTCCTGCAAGGTGCTCTGCCAAAAGTGAAACAGAGAGAAGAGCCACTCAGCTGTTCCGAGCCGATAGGCGGCGCGCGGCCAGGCGCGGCCCATGAGATCGAGAAGTCGCCAGATGGCGGCAGCCTCCGCCCATCGGCCCAGCCGTGACTGGTCGCCAAAGAGCCAGAGACGGCTCATGAAGATGCCCTTGTCGTTTTCGCTCACCGTAGCGATCTCCAAGGCGAGGGTTTCCACGCGGAACGACTGGGCGTGCCGATTCTGGCGGGCCAGGTTCCGGGCGATGTTGCTGAGGCGCGCTGCTGCTTCGTGCCAGATTTCCTTCGCCAATTCGGACCGCAAGGCGGTACCCTGGGCGGCGAGGGCGGCGCTTGATTCACCACAACGGCCCAAGGCAATTGCCGCGCTGTTCGCCAGGTGGGAGGCGTCGCCTGCCGTCACCTCCTTCGGTAGGTCGCCCCACCCCGAGGGGAAGAAACTGCGCAGCAGGGATAAGGTTTCCGTATAGGCCTCGAGGTTGACAAGTAGCGCACCCGACAGATCGCCCCGGTAGGAATTTGCCGCCTGCTGGAAGCGGCCGAGCTTGAGGAGGGTGCGGACGATGTGTAGGCCGTTCTGCAAATCCTCGAGCGTCTCGGCTTCCTCGTAGGGTCGATGGGGCTGCGCGGAGAAAAAGTCCACCACGCGCTGGCCCTGGCGTTCATGGTCGGCAGACGCCATACCGGCCGAGGCCACGCCGCGGACCACAGGGTGGAGGTTGTATTTCCGCTCGCGACCATTCCATTGCAGAAGGCCACGCTGTTCGAGGTCGGTGACGGTGGCCTCCAACTTTTTCGGCTCCGGCGGCAGGTGAGGATTGAACGCCTTGAGCGTTTCGTAGTCCACGGAGTCGGGAAGCAGCGCGAGGGTCGAAAGGAGTTGGCGGCTCTCGGGCGACAAGGCGTCGAGCGCGGCGCGAAGGATGTGGTTGCGGCGCTGGATCAGGTCGAGCTTTCCGAGGTCGAGCGCAGCCCCAGCGTTCGGGTCGGCCGCCCAGGCGTCGAAGTTTCCTCGGTTTTCCCTGTAGTGCTGGATGAGGCCGGCGAGCACGCCAATCACGAGCGGGTGGTTGTCGCAGTTGGCCGTGAGGTAGCTTTGGATCGCGGCGCTATCGCCCTTGATGCCGCAAGAGCGCAGGAGCTTCTCTGCATCCGGTGGGCGCAGGCCGGGCAGTGTGACGCGCCGCGAACCGGGGATCTGCTGTCCGGCTTGATTGAGCAGCACGCGCGGGGTGAGCCGGGAGCTGACGAGAATCTTCGACGGCGCGGCGGCGGCGAGCGCGCGGAGCAAATCGTTGTCCTCGTCGCGGATTGCGTCGCGGGGGTCTCGGTTGGCGATCTGATCGGTTGGTGTGTTCGCCTCTTCGTCCGGGATCTCGGCGGCATCGATCCGGTGATAGGCGACGAGCACGCGCTCCAATCCATCGAGGATGAGCAGCCAGGGCCGGATATGGAGCTGAGCCAGGAGATCCTTCGCCAGCTCGGGCGTTTTCTTTTTCGCGAAGTCTTTCAGCGGCCTCTCCGTCATATAGGCGAGCGCGCGACGGCAGAAGTCGGCCATGACCGCGCCCTTCTCATAGAACGAATACCAGAAGCGCCCGGCCCAATCGGGGCGGGCGGTGGTGGCGTGCCGGGTCGTCCACTCCCACGTCAGCATGCTCTTGCCATTGCCGCCGATCGCCTCGAAGAGGAGGAGGTTGGTCGGGTCGGCTGGCTTGGCCCAGTCGTTTAGGGCTTGAAGCTCCGCCTCGCGACCGACGAAGGTGTGCGAGCCGATGTAGTCCGGCTCGGCGTAGAAGGCTGGGGGCTTGGGAGATGTTCGGCAGATCTCGTCGGAGGTTCTGGAATCCTCCTGCGCAGTCTCGCCACTCGTGGATCCAAGTTGTCCACGCAGCTCGGCAAGTGAAGAGCCGACCTTGCCTTTGAACTCGTCGAGGCTGTTGAAGACCGCATAAACGCGATGCACGGAGGAGTGGGGCGACATCTTCTTGGCCCGCTCCCGGAAGAGGTCCAGCTTCGCCTCCTTCGCGGGATCCTTTTCGATGTCGTTCTTCCTTACGGGGTGGTCGTCACCCATGATGAAGAGCAGGATGGGGCGCTCTAGGCGCTGGGCCTCGTTGAATTCGAGCTCAGTCAGGGAAAGCTGGTCAGGGTTGCGTCTCGGATCCTCGGGCACCTGGCCGTATTTCAAACTGATAACGCCTATGTAAGCTGAACTCTCCCGCACCATTCCCAGCGAGGAATCGATCACGTCCACGAGCCGGGCTGAGTCATTCTCCATGACATTAGCGTGGAGCCGGTGCCGGGGAATCGCTTCGATGAGCGCCGCGCGGTGTTCTTTGAGATCGGTGAAGGTGCTTGAAACCATGACCTGTGGGACGGAGCGTGGCGGCAACTCGATGTGCTTTGGCATGGAGTTCCTGGATTGTTCGTGGTCGCTACAGAAAAGTTTGATGGCGCAGCCGGCTCGCCGCGAGGGAAATTGAGGATCAGGAAGCTTCGCTCAGATACTACCAAGGAAGCCCCCCACCTGGGTGCGCGGGCGTCTCGCCCGCCATCTTCACCGGCCGGTGCAGGCCAGAGGCCCGCGTACCCAGGAGAAACTACTCGTTCCGTTCGAGCGCCGCCCGTGCCGCTTCCAGGGTTGCTCGGAATCCTTCGCGATCGCGCACCTCGACCAGGTGCTCCAATTCGTCGATCGCGTCGCGGGCCGCGGCGTAGACCGCGGTCCGGTGGGGGTTGAGGCGCTGGATGTCGAGGTAGAGATCCGGATCTTCGGAGAGCACCGAAAGTGCGGTCGAGGCCTGGCGGGAGAAGGTGGTGGAGGCGCAATCGTACAACTCGCGGGCGGTGATTCCGGATCGGGTGAGAGCGGCGCCGAAGGCCAGGTTCGACAGGTGGGCGAGGCCGAGCAGCCAGCCCATCAGGCGGTCGTGATGGAGGAACGGCACGACCACCAACTTGGTGTAGGGATGATTGAGCAGCGGCTGGATCAGCGCCCGTTCTTCGTCGAGATCGCCCCGGGCCGCGAGGACGAAGGTGAGCGGTTCGTAGAGCGATTTGGAGGGGCCGAACATCGGGTGGAGCGAGAGCGTGCGCACACCGGCCGCGCGAGCAGTGTCGAACGACCCTTGCAGTGGGTCTTTGATCGAGGCGATTTCGATCACCAGGCCGCGCGGTCGGCGGGCTGCGATCTCCTCGATCACCGCGGCGGTGGACCCGAGCGGCACGGCGACGAAGATCGCGGCGTAGACATCCAGGTTGGAGATCTCGTCGAGCCCGCCAAAGCGGCCCGGCGCCTCGGTGTTGGCCGGCAGGGGGACGAACGACGGATCGAGCAGGTCGATCGCATGGCCGCCGAGCGCGAGAAAGCCGGAGAGCCAGGTGCCCATTCCGCCTGCGCCGCCAACCAGCAGGATTCTCTCGCCCGCCAGCTCTCGCAGCGCGATGCCCTCCCGGTGCTGGCGCTCGACCGAGGCACGGAGAATGTCGCGGAAGATCTCCTCCATCACCTTTTCCGAGATGCCGCAGGCCTCGGCATGCTGCCGGGCTCGCGCCAGGACCCGCTCTTCGACGTTCTTCACCGTGACCGGCAGGCCGTCGCCCGCTTTGATCCGGCCAATTTCGGCGGCGATCGCCATCCGACGGCGCAGCAATTCCAGGATGCCGCGATCGACCCGGGCGATCGTGTCGCGCAGCGTCGAGAGGTCGGTCGGATCGGAGGATTCGGGCGCGGTCATTGGGGGTAGCTTATCGGGAATCCGGGCGGCCACGGGGGGCCGCCCCTACGGGCGTTTGGGTGGACCTGGTTGATCAGGGGGATGGGGGTAGGGGCGGCCCCCCGTGGCCGCCCAGGATTCCTGTGGAGGCCCCGAGGCCCTGTGCTACGCTCCCGGACCAATTTTCCAGGAGATCCGAGGCCATGGCAGAGACCGCCCAGCCCGTCCCGTCCGCCGCGTCCGATACGTCGTTCTTCGGCCACCCGCGAGGCCTCGCGACGCTGTTCTTCACCGAATTCTGGGAGCGCTTCAGCTACTACGGGATGCGGGCGCTTCTGATCCTGTTCATGACCGCCGGGGTTGCGAGCGGCGGGCTCGGCTACGACGCGGCGAAGGCGGGGGCGATCTACGGGCTCTATACCGGCTCGGTCTATCTGCTGGCGCTCCCGGGCGGTTGGGTGGCGGACCGTCTGCTCGGCCAACGCCGATCGGTGTTCTTAGGCGGCATCCTGATCGCCTGCGGCCATTTCAGCATGGCGATCGACAGCATCCAGACCTTCTTCCTGGGAATGCTGCTGATCGTCCTCGGCACCGGCCTGCTCAAGCCGAACGTCAGCACGATGGTCGCCGAGCTCTATCCGGAAGGGGGCTCGCGGCGCGACGCCGGCTTCTCGATCTTCTACATGGGAATCAACCTCGGCGCCTTCGTCGCCCCGCTGGTCTGTGGGCCGCTCGGCCAGAAGATCAACTGGCACATCGGATTCGCCGTCGCCGGTTTGGGCATGCTGATCGGTTTGATCCAGTACACCCTGGGCGGCAAGCATCTCGGAACCGCGGGCCTGGAGCCGAACGCCGCGACCTCGCCGGCCGAGCGCGCGAAGGCGCGGAATTTTCTGCTCGCCGCGGTCGGCCTGCTGGCGGTGATCGTCGCCCTGATCTGGCTGGGTACTTTGCCCGTCAACCCCGAGGCGATCGCCAAGATCACCGGCTACCTGATCGGCGGTCTCGTCGCGCTCTATTTCCTCTATCAATTCGTGAGCGGCGGCTACGATGCGACCGAGCGGAAGCGGATTCTCGCGATCTTCCTGCTGTTCCTGTTCTCGTCGGTCTTCTGGTCCGGCTTCGAACAGGCGGGCTCTTCGCTCAACCTGTTCGCCCAGGACAAGACGAACCCGAACGGCTTCGGCTTCAACATGCCGGCGAGTGTCCTTCAATCGGTGAACCCGCTGCTGATCATCCTCTGCGCGCCGCTGTTCGCCTGGCTCTGGGTTCGCCTGTCGAAATCGAAGCTCGAGCCCTCGGCCCCGGCGAAATTTTCGCTCGGTCTGATCCTTTTGGGCGGCGGCTTCTTCGTCATGGTCGGCGCCGCGAAGGCGGCGGAGGGAGGAGTCTTGGTAAGCCCCCTCTGGCTTTGCCTGACGTACCTGTTCCATACCGCGGGCGAGCTGTGCGTTTCGCCGGTCGGGCTCTCCACGGTGACCAAGCTGGCGCCCCAGCGGATCGTCGGCCAGATGATGGGCATCTGGTTCATGTCGATCTCGCTCGGCAATCTGATCGCGGGCCTGGTCGCCGGCGGATTCGAGAGCCTGCCCCTGCCCCAGCTGTTCGGCAATGTGGTGATCAACTGCGTGATCGCCGGGGTGGTCCTCGCGTTGCTGATTCGCCCGATCCGCCGGCTGATGAGCGGCGTTCACTAGAGCCTCGAAGAGGAGCCGACGGATGTCTACCGCAATCGCCGCCGTGCCGCCCGCCGAGAAGCATCCGCGGGGGCTGTACGTCCTCTTTCTCACCGAGATGTGGGAGCGTTTCAGCTTCTACACGGTCGGGGCCATGTACGTCCTTTACGTTCAGGATGCGGCGCAAGGCTTCGGCTGGACGCGCGACCAGGCGACCACGGTCTTCTCGTTCTACCTGATGTTCGTCTACGCAAGCCCTCTGGTCGGCGGGCTGCTCGCCGATCTGAAGCTCGGCTATCGGCGATCCGTGATGATCGGCGGCTTCTTCTTCATGGCCGGCCATGGGTTGCTAGCGTTTCGCAACATCCCGGTGATGTACGCCGCGCTCGCCTGCCTGGTGATCGGCAACGGTTTCTTCAAACCGAACGTCTCGACGATGGTGGGCAACCTCTATCCGGAAGGGAGCCACCTCAAGGACCGGGCGTACAACATCTTCTACATGGGCATCAATGTCGGGGCCTTCCTGGCGCCGCTGGTTGCCGAATACATGAAGGGAAAATTCGGCTTCCACCCGGCGTTCGCGATGGGCGCGCTCGGCATGGTGATCTCGGTCTCCATTCTCTGGTTCTTCCGCCGGGAGGTCGCGGGCGCCGACAAGAAACCCGACCGGACGCGGCAGCTCACCGCGCTCGAACGCCGGCCGATCGACGACGTGTCCGACGCCCGCCGAGTGGGCGCGCTGATCGTGATGTTCGTGGTCGTCATCGTGTTCTGGATGATCTTCCACCAGAACCAGGTAGCCCTCACCTACTGGGCGAACGAAAACACCGCTTGGAACGTCACCGGCATCATCTCGAACGCGATCAATCCGGGCTGGGTGCTGCTCCTGACCGTGCCCTTGATCGCCTTCTGGAGCTTCCTCGACCGGCGCGGCAAAGAACCCTCGACACCGACCAAGATGGCGATCGGCATGGTGCTCACCGGCCTCGCTTTCTACGTCCTGTATTTCGCCGGCAAGGCGGGGGGCGACGTAGGAAAGGTCTCCCCCTGGTGGCTGATCGGCGCCTACGGCGTGCTCACCCTGGGGGAGCTGATGCTTTCGCCGATGGGCCTCTCCCTGGTCTCGAAAGTGGCGCCGATCCGCTACCGCGGCCTCCTGATGGGCGGCTGGTTCGTCGCGATCGCCGTAGGCAACAAGCTGACCGCGATCGCCGTCTTCTGGGACGAATGGCTCCATTCCACCTTCTTCGCCGTCCTCGGCACGAGCGCGATCGTCATGAGCCTGGTGCTCCTCGTGCTGCTCAAGCCGCTCAAGAGGGCGATGCCGGGGATTTGACGGGGTGCGCCCATCCGGCGCGCCCTGTCTCGGTTGCGGCTGGATTTGGAGCCGCTGGGCTCCGCCCAGGAGGTCAGTACATGACATCGCGGAAGCCAACAAAGCGCGCGAGCGCGGCCTTGTCCGCCACGAAGCCAAATGCCCTGATTTCGGACGTTCGGGCGCTGATCCTGCAAGCGCGCGAGGGGATCGCACGGGCGGTGGACTCGGGCCTGACTACACTGCACTGGCATGTGGGGCGCCGTATACGGCAAGGCCTCCTCAACGAAGAGCGGGCAGAGTATGGTGGGCAGATTGTTTCCGCCTTGGGGAAGCAGTTGGAACTGGAATTTGGTCGGGGATTTTCAGAGAAATCGCTGCGACACATGATCCGCTTCGTCGAAGCCTTTCCCGATTTCCAGATTGTCTCGGCACTGCTGAGACAATTGTCCTGGACCCACTTCGTTGCTCTTATCTACCTCACCGACCCGCTGAAGCGCGACTTCTACGCTGAGATGTGCCGGATCGAACGGTGGAGTACGCGTACGCTGGGGAAGAAGATCGATTCAATGCTCTTCGAACGAACCGCGTTGTCGCAGAAGCCCGAGAAGCTCGCGGCGCTGGAGCTGAAACAACTGCGCGACGAAGACAAGGTGACTCCCGACCTCGTATTCCGCGATCCGTATCTGCTCGATTTCCTTGGGTTGAAGGACAGCTATGCGGAGAAGGACTTGGAGGCGGCGATTCTCCGGGAGATGGAGTCATTCATTCTGGAATTGGGCGTCGGATTCGCCTTTCTCGAACGCCAGAAGCGCATCACGGTGGATGGGGAAGATTATTACCTCGACCTGTTGTTCTATCACCGCCCATTGCGGCGGCTGATCGCGATCGAATTGAAACTGGGGGAGTTCAAGCCGGGCGACAAAGGGCAAATGGAGCTCTATCTGAATTGGCTCAATCGATACGAGCGCAACGATGGGGAGGATAGGCCCATCGGGTTAATACTCTGTGCAGGAAAGCGCCATGAGACTGTAGAGCTGTTGGATCTGGAGCAGAGCGGCATCCGCGTATCGTCCTACTGGACGGACGCTCTGCCCAAGAAGGAACTGGAGCGCAAACTTCACGACGCGGTGCTACTGGCTCGCGCTCGGCTCGAAACCAGGAACGATTGATCAAGGACCACTTTCTTTCCCGCCCTCCCTACAGCTCCACCTGCATGCCCAGCTCGATCACCCGGTTGGCGGGGATGCGGAAGTAGTCGGTGGGGCGTAGGGCGTTCCTGGACATCATGGCGAACAGTTTTTCCCGCCAGATCGCCATGCCCGGACGCTTCGACGGAATCAGGGTTTCACGGCCGAGGAAGAACGTCGTCTTCATCATGTTCAGGTCGATGCCCTGGGCGCGCATCCCTTCGAGCATGCTGGCGATCGACGGGTCCTGCATGAAGCCGTAGCGGGCGAGCACGCGGAAGCAACCCTTGCCGTAGCCGTCGATCGTGATCCGCTCCTTCTTCGGCACCTCGGGGATTTCCTCGGTGGCGATGGTGAGCAGGATCACCTGATCGTGGAGCACCTTGTTGTGCTTCAGGTTGTGGAGCAGCGAGGTGGGCGTCGCCTCCGGATCGCGGGCCATGAAGACCGCGGTGCCGGGCACGCGCGGCGGGGTCTCCGGCTGAATGCTAGCGACGAAGGAAGCGAACGGCAGCGCCTGGCGGGACAAGCGCTCGGCGAGGATCTGCCGGCCGCGGCGCCAGGTGACCATCAGGAAATAGATTACCGACCCGACGAGCAGAGGGACCCAGCCGCCGAGGTGGACCTTGACGATGTTGGCGCCGAAGAACGACAGGTCGATGATCGAGAAGAAAATCGTCATCGGCAGCAGCCAGCGGCGTTTCCAGCCCCAGACCTCGCGGGCGACCACCTTGGCGAGATAGGTGGTGATCACCATGGTCATGGTCACCGCGATGCCGTAAGCCGCGGCGAGCGAAGTCGAGGATTTGAACCCGAGCACCAGACCGATCGTGCAGACCATCAGCAGCCAGTTGACCGTGGGGACGTAGATCTGGCCGAATTCCTCGCCCGAGGTGTGGACGATCTCCAGGCGCGGACAGTAGCCGAGCTGAATCGCCTGCCGGGTGAGCGAGAAGGCGCCGGAGATCAGCGCCTGCGAGGCGATCACCGTGGCGAGGGTGGCCAGGGCGACCAAGGAGTAGAGAATCCAGCGCTGGTCGGGCGCCAGATGGTAGAACGGGTTTTGGACGACCAGCCTTTGCTGGGCGAGCGTCGGCTGGCTGATCAGCAAGGCGCCCTGGCCGAAGTAGTTGATCAGCAGGGAGGGGAGCACGAGCGCGAACCAGGCGATTTTGATCGGCTTCTTGCCGAAATGCCCCATGTCGGCGTAAAGCGCCTCGCCACCGGTGACGACCAGGAAGACCGAGCCGAGGGTCAAGAACCCGGCGAGCCGATTGCGCAGGAAGAAACTCACGGCGTTCGAAGGGGCGATCGCCCAAAGCACCGACGGATCGCGCACGATGCCCAGGACTCCCAAGACCGCCAGGGTGGCGAACCAGAGCAGCATGACCGGGCCGAAGATCGTGCCGATGCCCCCGGTGCCATAGCTTTGGATGAAGAACAAAGCGACCAGGATGCCGATCGTGATCGGCACCACCCAGTGCGCAAAGACGGGGGTCGCTACGGTCAGGCCTTCGACCGCCGAAAGGACGGAGATCGCCGGGGTGATCATGCCGTCGCCGTAGAGCAGGGCGGCGCCGAAGATCCCGATCGCCACCAGAAAGTAGCCGTTTTTGCCGTCGCGCACTCTCGGCGGGATGAGCGAGATCAGCGCCAGGATGCCGCCCTCGCCGCGGTTGTCCGCCCGCATGACGAACAGCAGGTACTTGACCGAGATGACGATCAGCAGCGACCAGAAGATCAGCGACAGGATGCCGAGCACGTTGGCTCGGGTGAGCGTCAGGGCGTGCGCGCCGTGAAAGCATTCGCGCAGAGCGTAGAGCGGGCTGGTGCCGATGTCGCCGTAGACCACCCCCAGGGCGCCGAGCGCCAAGGGGAACCAAGGTTTCGAGTGGTGGCTATGGGGTGGTATCTGGGCAACGCCCCGAGCATGCGGCGGCCCGTCTTCGGAGCCCTTCTCCGCCGAGGCGGCAGGACTCTCGGAGTGACCTGTTTGCATTGCGATGGGTTCTCCTGAGCGCATGGCCCCAAGGTGAGGAAGTCGAAACCGAGAGGGGGCCGCGTTCGATACCGTCGATCCTAGCAGTGGACGGCAGTCGGCGGCGAGCGGCACGATTTGACCCCGGGCAGAATCGCCCGTACCCTCGGCTCGATGAGCCCGGCCATCGATCGCCCCGATCTCGGTTTTCTCTGGAACGGCCGAGAGGACGGCGCCGAGGGGACCCGGTTCACGGTCGAGATTCCGGCGGCGTGCCCGGCGTTTCGCGGCCATTTTTCCGACCGGCCGATCCTTCCCGCGGTCGCCCAGCTGGCGCTGGTCGAGCAGGGGCTGGCGCGGCTCGACGGGGCGGAATGCTCCCGATCGCCCGCGATCTTCGAGATTTCGGGGCTCCGCCTGCGCCGGACGGTAGGTCCGGGCGAGCGGCTCACGCTCCGGCTGGGGACGGCGAGCGAGGCGGGGAGCCGCCGATTCGAGATTCGAGCGGGCGATGCCTCGGTGAGCGGCGGGACGATCCGTGCCGTGGCGGAGGAGCCGGACGAGACGGGGAGCGAATCGATTCCGACCCTCGATTTCGAAGACGTTCCGGAGATCTCGGCTCTCGGTCGCGTGCCGCACTCTCCGCCGGCCCTCTTGATCGACGGCCTCGTCGCGCGAGGTCCGGCCGGGGCGAGGAGCCGAGGGTTGATTCCGGCCGACAGCCCGTTCGCCGTCGCCGAGTTCGCACCATCCTATTTGGGGCTCGAAATCGCCGCACAGACCGCCGCGCTGGCCGAAGCGCTCGGCCGGGAAGGCGAAGACGCGGCTCCCCGGGTCGGCTATCTGGTCGCGATCCGCCGGGCGCGCTGCTTCGCTCGGAGCCTCCCGGTCGGCGAGCCGCTCGACGTGGTCGTCGGTTTTTCAGGCAGCGCGCCACCGCTGTCGATCTATGAGCTTCGGGTTGAGCGGTCGGGGCGGCTGTTGGTCGAAGGAACGATCAGCACTTGGATCGCATCGCAAAACGGGGAGGGAGAATCATGAGTCCGCTGCTCTGGGTCGCCGCCGTGGCGCTCATTCTGGTCGGCCTGGCCGGCACCGTGCTCCCCGCCCTGCCGGGAACCCCGCTGGTGTTCGTGGGCCTCCTGCTCGCCGCCTGGGCGGACGGCTTTACGAAGGTCGGCTGGTTCCCGCTCGTGCTGCTCGCGCTGCTCACCGTGGCGTCGCTCGCGATCGACTTCTTCGCGTCGAGCCTGGGGGCGAAAAAGGTCGACGCCAGCCGGCTTGCGATCGCCGGCTCGGTGATCGGCGGCCTGGTCGGTTTCTTCTTCGGCCTGCCCGGTCTGTTTCTCGGGCCGTTCCTCGGGGCGGCGCTGGGCGAGTACATCACGCTCCGCAGCCTGAAACGCGCCGGCAAGGTGGGGCTCGCGACCTGGCTCGGCATTCTGTTCGGCACCGCGGCGAAGATCGCGCTCGCGTTCACGATGCTCGGGCTGTTTATCTTTGCCTACGTGGTGTAGGAACCCCCCTCCTCGGTCCTCCACCACAAGGGGGGAGGAAGAACAGCGACAGCCGCTGGAAGTTCTCCGACTTCCGGATTCGGCGAGCTGCTCGGAAAGGTCCCTCCCCCCTTGTGGGGGAGGATAGGAGGGGGGAAACTCCTTACCCTTCGAGCACCGCGTAGAACCCCTTGGTCGCGAGGCTCTCCCGATCGAGGGAGAAGCCGAACGGCGCGCCGGCCTTCGCGAGATGGTCGAAACGCTCGGGCAGCTCGGTCGTCTGGGGGTGGATCTCGAAGCGCCGCCAGCCGGCGCGGCGGAGCCAGTCGTCGAGAGTCTTCCGGGTGAAGAACCGGTAGTGGGTGTAGCAGAGCAGGCCGATCGGCAGGTAGTCCCAGCGGCCGGCGAGCAGGTCTTCGACGACCGACCAGTGGCCGACGTTGGGGATTGAGAGGACGATCCGGCCGCCCGGACGGATCAGCTCGCCGGCCCGGGCGAGGAACGCCGCCGCTTCGGGGAGGTGCTCGACGATCTCGCAGCCGAGAACGGCGTCGAAGCGTTCCGGGATGTCGAGCGTCTGCAGGTCGCCCACCAGCACGGCGTGGAGCCGGGTCGCCGCGTCGGCCGCCACCCCCGGGTGCAGCTCGACGCCGGTCACCCGGCAACCGAGCTGCCTCTGGAGATAGGCGCCGGTCACCCCGCGGCCGCAGCCGACTTCCAGCACGTCGCGGACGCCGGCCGGCAGGAACGGCACGACGTCCTCGCGCACTTCGCCGTAATAGTCGATGAATTCGTGGCACAGGCCGGCGGTCTCGATGGCACCGAGACCTTCCGAGATCGAACCGGCCGGCGCGTCGGGATTCCTGAGCAGCCGGTCGAGCGGCACCCGGTCGAGCAGATCGCGAAGCGCCTCGGCGGTGAGCAGGGTGGTCGGTAGGTGCGAGGACGGGGCGGAGGCGGTCGTCGCGGTCGCTTCGGCGGCCAAATACCGCGCCTCCACCCGCTCGAAGCCGCGGAGCGTGTAGACCGGTTCATTGAGGGAAAGACCGGAATCGGTGAGCCGCACCGGCCGCACCTGCGCTGCGCCTTGGGCCAGACGCTCGCGCATCGCGGCGAAGCTGGCCGCGAGAAGCAGGACGTTTTGCGGACCGAGCAGCAGGTAAACATCGGTGTCTGCCGGGTCGCCCGGCGGCAGCCCGGTCGGGTTTTCGACCAGGGTGACGGAATCGAAGACGCGGCGCGCTTCGAGCACGAGGTGCGAGAGCAGGTAGCGGAACTCCGGCGAACCGGCGCTTTCGGGGTCGAGGGCTTTCAAGATGCGGAGCGAGGCCATGACGACGGGATTCTACGTGCGCCGAGCGCGCCGCGCCGTCCTCGCCGTCCGGGGCATTAGAATCGGCCGGCCATGACCGAACCCCTTCGTAAACCCGGCGCCCCGGTGGCGCTCTCGGTGGTGATCCCCGCCTACAACGAGGAGGAACGGCTCGGGCCGAGCTTGGAACGGGCGATCGCCTATCTCTCGGCCAGGCAGGCGAGCGACGGCGAAACCTTCGAAATCCTGGTCGCCGACGACGGCAGCTCGGACCGGACGGTCGAGGTGGCCGAGCGCTTCGCCGGTCAGGGAGTGCGCGCGATCCGCCTGCCACGAAATCGCGGCAAAGGCGCGGCGGTGAAAGCCGGTCTGCTCGCTTCGGGGGGCGAGCGGGTCCTGGTGTCGGACGCGGATTTTTCGACCCCGATCGAGGAGATCGAAAAGCTCGAAGCGCATCTCGGGCAGGCCGAGGTCGCGATCGGCAGCCGGGCAATCCGCGGGGCCGACGTGCGCGAGCGCCAGCCGTTCTATCGAGTCCTTCTGGGCAAGGCGGGCAACAAGGTGATCCGGCTGTTCGCCGTGCGCGGAATCGCCGACACCCAATGCGGCTTCAAGCTGTTCGAGGGCCGGGCGGCGCGCGCCCTCGCCGCGGATTTGACGATCGAAGGTTTCGCCTACGACGTCGAGCTGTTGTGGCTGGCCAAGAAGCGCGGGCTCCGGATCGCCGAGGTGGGGGTCATCTGGGTCAACTCCGCCGCGTCGAAAGTCGATCCACTGCGCGCGGCGTTCTCGGCGCTTCGCGACGTCGTCCTGATGCGCCTGCGGCGGCGTCCCGGCTCCAAAGACTCCCGAGGCGAAGTTTGATCCCGGTGAATCCCGCCCTTCCTTTGCTCGCTCTCGCGGCGATCCTGCCGCTGTTCTGGCCGAGGCGACGAAGGGCGGCCGAGGAGGAGACTCCCGACCCGACGGGTCTTCGCGCCCGGCTCGGCGAGTTGGGTATCCCCTGGGCGGTCGCGGGTTGGATGGGGATCGCCCTACTCGCCCCCGCCCTCCTGATCCCCGACGGTATCCCCAGCCCGGCGGCGGATCTCGCGTCGGTGGCGCCTTGGGCAGCGAGCGAAGCGGGTCTCGCGGGCCTTTCCGGCAATCCGGTCCTGCGCGACGTGACATTCCAGATCCAGCCCTGGCTGGTGTTCTTGAAGCGCGAGCTGGCCGCCGGCCGGTGGCCGAGCTGGAATCCCTATTCGTTTGCCGGCGCGCCGTTTTGGGCCAACGGCCAATCGGCGCCGCTCTTTCCCCTCCACCTGATCTTCGCGTTGCTGCCGCTCCAAGTCGGTTTCGTCGTCCTCCCTTGGCTGCGGATCGTGCTCGCCGGGTGCGGTGCCTGGCTGCTCGCGCGCGAAATCGGACTTTCGCGGCCGGCCGCCCTGTGGGCGACGATCGGTTTTCCGCTCTCCGGCATGCTGGTGAGCTTCCTGCTTTTCCCGATGGGCAACGCGCTCGCGCTGGTTCCTTGGGTGCTCTGGGCGGTCGAGCGGTTGGCCGCCGGACGCTCGGGCGGCGCGCTGCTTGCTCTCTGTGCCGGATTTCAACTTCTCGGCGGTCATCCCGAAACGTCGATGCATACCGCGCTTCTCGCCGGGCTCTACCTGCTGGTGCGCGGTGCCGCCGGCCGGGCCTGGGCGACCTGGGGCCGGTTCGCCGCGGCCTGGACGCTGGCGGCCGGAATCGCGGCGGTTCAGATTCTGCCGCTCGCGCTGCTTTTGCCCTCTACAGCCAAGTGGGGGAGCGCCATCTCGGCTTCCGGCTTCCCTCCCCTCGGCCTTCTGCTTCTCCAACCGCTGCGCCTGGTGCTACCCCAGCTCTACGGCCATCCGGCGCTTAGCACCTGGTGGGGGCCGTTCAATTATTCGGCGACCGCCGTCTACGCCGGGGCGCTCGCCCTGCCGTTTGCCGTGGCCGGGCTGGGCGGTTGGCGGACCGATCGCCGGGTGCTCGGGTTGGCCGCGATCGTCGTCTTCTGCATCCTCGGGGCGTACCACTTGCCGGGCGTTCACGATTTGCTCGCGGCACTTCCGCTGCTCGGCCGGGCGGCTCACCATCGGCTGATTTTCGGCCTGGAGCTTGGGCTGCCGCTGCTCGGTGCGGTGGGGATCGATCGTTGGCTTGCCGGGAAAGGGCGTGGCCTGCTCGCGGGAGGCGCGGTTGTGGCGGCGATGCTCGCGGCGGCTTGGATTGCCCTTGGCGGAACATTCCGCGAGCATGGCCTTGCCGCAGGGCAAATCGGTTGGACCGTGGCCGTCCTCGGGCTGGCGCTCGCCGTGGTTCTCTCCCTGAGGCTCTCGATCGAAACGCGCTGGCGGGTCGTGCTCCTGTTGCCCGCCCTGCTGCTGATCGATCTGCTGATCGCGCACGGCCGGATCGTGCCGGGACTGTCGTTCGCCCGGTTTTACCCGGAGACCGGCGCGGTGCGCTTTCTTGAAGGCAAATCGGAACGGGTGGCGGCGCTCGGCGAGCAGCTGCGGCCGAACTCGGGGCTCGTGTACGGCCTGCGCGATCTGCGCGGCGACGATCCGGTGAAGCTCGCGAGCTTCGAAGCCGCCTACGGCGCGCTTGGGGCTTCGGACCCGGTCTATCTGCGGCCGATCGAACGCTGGGGCGATCCGCGGCTCGACGGCTGGGGCGTGCGATGGGTGCTCGGAGGGCCGGCCGAGGCGCCTCCGGTCGCCGGGTGGCGGCTCGCCTATGCCGGGGGCGACGCACGGGTCTGGGAACGGCCTACGGCGCAGCCGCTGGTGCGTTGGGCGGAGGGTTCTTCCGAGGGCTTGACGGTCGAAGAGGCGAAGCCGGGGCTCTGGCGGATCGGGGTACCCGGTGCAGGTGCCCGTCCCCAGCCCCCTCGCCGTCTGGTCGTGGCGGAAACCTGGGCGCGCGGCTGGCGTGCAGTCTTGCGGACCGAGCGGGCCCACCGCGATCTGACGGTCGAACCGGCCGATCGGGGCACCGCGCTCGCGATCGATCTTCCGGCGGGAGAGCCGGAGCGGTGGGAGGTCGATCTGAGCTACCGGGCGCCCGGGCTCATTGCGGGTGCCGCGATCACCCCGCTCGCGCTGGTGGCCGTCTTAGCGCTGCGAAGGCGAGAGAGACCGGCGTGACCTCCTCGATGCTCCAGATTCGGCCCACCGAGCCGGACGATCTGCCGGCTCTTTCCGCCCTGTTCGACCGCCGATTCGGCCGGCCGCTCCCGGAAGCCGAGTGGATTTGGAAATACCGGCAGTTGCCGGGAGAGGGACGCAGCTGGGTGGCTTCGCTCGGCACTCCCGGCGAGGAGGTCCTCGCCCACGCCGGGGCGCTCCGCCTGGCGGCCCGCTGGCGCGGCGGCGAAGGCGGAATCTGGCAACTGGTCGATTGGGTCGCGGCCGAGCGATCGCGGCACCTGCGGCCGCCGTTGGTCGATCTGGGACGCGCCCTGCTTACCGACCTGCCGGCCGAAGGGGAGGCGCCCTGGATCTTCGGCTTTCCGAGCGATCGCCACTTTCGCCTCGGGCAACGGGTGTTCGGCTACCGGCCGCTAGCCGAGATCGCCCCGCTCGCCGGAGAGGTCGCCTCGGTGGCGGAGGGGCACGAGATCCCCTGGAGCGACGTGGCGCCCGACGATTCCGCGGAGATCTGGACGGCTTCGGGAGGGGAATACGGCGTGGCGCGCTCGGCGGCGTTCCTCAACTGGCGCTACCATGCCCGGCCGGAGCGCTATTACCGCGTCTATCGGCCGGAGGCGTCCGGCGCGCGCGGTCTCGCGGTCGTCGCGTTCGCCGACCGGGAGGCGCAGGTGGCGGAGCTCTGGCTGCCGCCCGGCTCCGATTGGCGGGCGAGCCTCGCCGGAATCGCCGCGGATCTCGCCGGTGCGGGAATTGAGCGCTGGACGGTTTGGCCGGCTCCGGCCGGGCGGGAGGATTTGGACGACGCTCTGGCCGAGCTGGGACTGCGCCCGATGGAGGAGCGGATCGTCCTCGGCTGCCGCGGTCGGCACGACGGACCCGATCCGGTGGAATCCGCGGCGGGTTTCTACTACGCGATGGGAGACTATGACCTGGTCTGAGCGTATCCCTTTGAGGGTTCTCGCGTCCCTGGCGCTCGCGCTGCTCGCCGGGTGCGGTTCGCGCTCGTCGTCGCATTTCGACCTCGGCGAGCAGGTGCGCGCGAAGCGTTTCTCGGTCGGGGCCGCCGCGGTGGCCGCGGGGAAGGAGAGCCACCCCGGCCTCGCGTTTACCCGAAGCCCCTCGCTCGAACGGATCGAGGTCGGACGCGAGAGCCGGCCGGCGGTGATCACCTCGGTCGAGCCTTGGGTCTGGCGGGGGAAGGTGCCGCCGGGGGGGCGGCTTCATCTGGGGGTACAGGCCCTGCCGCTCGGCTGGCAGGTGGCCCAAGCGCTCGAAGTCACGGTCGAGGTCCAAGCGGACGCCGGCCGGGAAGTAGTCGCGGTTGGGCGACGGCCGAAGGGCGACGATCCGCGCTGGCTCGACCTCGAAGCCGATCTTTCGCCCTGGGCCGGGGAGGAGATCGGGCTCACCGTGCGTCCGGCGCTCGTCGGCCTGCTCGCCGAGGACCGTTCGACGCCGCTGATCGCGTGGAGTCCCGCGCGGCTTTCTTCGACCGAAACGCGGCAACAGGCCCGGCCGGGAGATGAACGTCCGAACGTCCTGTTCATTCTGATCGACACGATGCGCGCCGATCACCTGACGCCTTACGGGTACAAGCGCGACACTTCCCCCGAGATCGCGCGCTGGCTGGCGGCCCAGGGGACCACGGTCGAGACCGCCTACAGCCAGGCGCCTTGGACGCTGCCGTCGCTCGCTGCGATCATGAGCGGGCGCTATCCGGGGGAGTTTCTCGGCGATCCGGTCGAAACGTTCGCGCTGCCGAAAGACGTTCCCTCGATCGCCGAACGGTTCGCGCTCGCGGGGTATGCGACGGCCGGATTCATCGGCAATCCGACGCTCCATGAAGGCAACGGCTTCGCTCGCGGCTTCGGCACGTTCTACACCCCGGCGCCCGATCCGATCTCGATGAACCTCCATGGCGGGGGGCTCACCGACCGCGCGCTCCCTTGGCTTTCGGCCCATTCGCAAGGCGCCGGGCGACCGTTCTTTCTCTACGTTCATTACATCGACCCGCACGACCCGTACGACTCGCCGGAATTGAAAAACGGCGTGAGCGCCTTCGATCCGGACTATCACGGCAAGATCGGCGTCGATTGGATTCACGGCATCTACACCGGCCGGCTGCAGCTCTCCGATCCGGCGCGCGACCTGGCGCACATCGCGGCGCTCTACGACAGCGAGATCCATTACGCGGACGCCCAGGTCGGCCGGCTGCTCGCGGCGATCCCTCCCGAGGTACTGGCGAACACCTTGGTCGTGGTGACCGCCGACCACGGCGAGGAGCTGCTCGACCATGGCGGCTGGAAGCATGGCCAGACGCTCTATGACGAGCAGATCCACGTGCCGCTGTTCTTCCGCTGGGACGGCAAGATCCCGGCGGGCAAGCGTTTGCCGGGCGTCGTCCGGCTGCTCGACATCGCGCCGACGCTCGCCGCGGCGATCGGCGCCAAGGCCGATCCGGCCTGGGACGGCGTCGATCTTCTGCCCGCTTTGGAAGGGCGCGGCGCGGTGCCGAGGAAGCCGGCTTTCGCCCAGCACCTGTCGAGCGGGCCGTTGCGGGTGGCGACGATCGTCGACCGGATCAAGCGGATTCGCTTCAACCGATCGGAGGCGTTCAAGCCAGAGAACGAGCTGCAGGAGCATCTTTGGACGCTCGATCTCGGCCGGATGCCCGCGGAGGAGCTGTTCGACCTGGCGGCCGATCCGCGCGAGCGGAAGAACCTGATCGCCGATCCGGCCGCGGATCGCCCGCCGCTCTCGTCGATCGACCCGATCCTCTCGGCCCAGCTCGACGAGCAGCTGCGCGGCTTAAGGGTGGCGGTCCGCCCCTGCCCGGCGGGCGCCCGGCTCGGTGGTAGCATTGCGTTCGATCGGGCTCCGGAGAACGTGTTGTCGCTGTTCTTGGCACCGGGAGACCGGGTCGAGATCGTCGGCGCCGCAGTGCGCTTCGACCTGCTCTGCGAGTCGAGCGCGCGGCGGACGAAAGGTTTTCTGATCCATGGCGAGACCGGCGCTTCGGTCTCGATCACGGCGCAGATCGGCGGCAAGCCGCTCCCTGGGGCTGAGATTCGGCTCGGAGGCGGAGCGCCTTACGGCATAGGCCCGATCGCCGCGTCGGCGCTCGAAGCGCGGCGCTTCCCGCTCGCCGCGCCGGGCGGTGTGCTTTGGCTCTGGCGTCGAGACGATCTCGGCCGCCCCGCCGCCTCGGCCGCGAGCGAGGAAACCGAGAAGAGCCTGCGTGCTCTGGGATACATCCAGTGACCTCGACCCTCAAGACCTCACCGCCCGGCACGAGCGAACGCGTCGCCGCGGCGAGCGCTCTGGCGATCGCCCCGCATCCCGACGACGAGGTACTCGGATGCGGGGGCCTGCTCGCCCAACTCGCCGCCTCGGGCGCCGCCGTGCGGGTGCTGTTCCTGTCGGATGGTGGCGGGGGAGTCGAAAACGTCGAGGATCGCGCGGCCTATCGGGCGCGGCGTCGGGACGAGTCGGCGCGCTCGGCGGAGATCCTCGGGCTGGCCGGGTGCGATGCCCTCGGCCTTCCGGACGGTGCGCTCTCCGATCATCTGGACGAAATCGCCGCGGGAATCCGGCGCGCGGTTCTTTCGCAGCGGCCGGAGCTGCTGCTGGTTCCCTCGCCGCTCGAAGCGAGCGGCGACCATCGCGCGGCTTTCGCGGCGCTCCACCGCCTGCTGGCGCCGCTGCGGGTTGGATCGGTGTCCTCCGACGGCGCCCTCTCGGGATTCGAAGATCTGCGCATTCTGGCCTACGAGGTGAACCGTCCGGCGTTCCCGGACCTGCTGGTGGACGTCTCGGCCGAGGCCGATCTTCTCGAACGGGCGTTTGCCGCGCACCCGAGCCAGGCCGAGCGCCATCCGTATTGGAACGCGGCGCTGGGGTTACGCCGCCACCGGACGCTGTCGCTCCCGCCGGGAGTCGCTCTCGCCGAGGGCTATCGCCGCCTGAGCGTCGATGACTTTCGCACCCGCAGCGCCGCCCAGCTGATCCGCCATCTCGGCGGCTTGCCCGAGCTGTTGGAGGTGCGTGAGGGGCCGAGCGTTTCGGTGGTCGTGCGCACCAAGGACCGGCCGGAGCTGCTCAAGGAAGCGCTCGGTTCGCTTGGCGTACAGACCTATACGCGAGTCGAGGTGGTCCTTGTCAACGACGGCGGCACGCCGCCGCAAATTCCAGCGGATTTTCCCCTGCCGATCGTGCGCGTCGATCGGGCGGAACCCCGCGGCCGGGCGGCTGCCGCTCAAGCGGGGATCGAAGCGGCGACCGGTACCTACGTAAGTTTTCTCGACGACGACGATCTCGCCGCCCCTGAGCACCTGGCGACGCTCGCGGGACTGGCTCAAGGGGCGGGAGTTCGCATCGCGTATACCGACGCAGCGGTTGCGATCTACGAGCTGGGTGGTTCGACCGGTGCGCCGGGCTGGAGTTGCCGCGAACGCCGTCTTCCGTACAGCCGCGATTTCGATCCCGACCTGCTGCTGCTCGACAACTACATCCCGTTCAACACCCTCCTGATCGAACGGGAGCTGCTCGCGGCGGCGGGACCGCTCGATGACTCGCTGCCGTTTTTCGAGGACTGGGATCTGCTGATCCGGCTCGCGGCGCTCGCGCCGTTCCACCACTTGGCGGCCGTGACCTGCGAATACCGACACTTCCGCGGGGCGCCGCATCACATCTTTGGCGAACGGCCGCGCGAGCGGGGCGATTTTCTCGCGGTCAAAGAGCGGGTGATCGCGAAACACGCCGGCCGGATCGGTCCGGACGTGCTCGCGCGGGCGATCGACACCCTGCGTCGCGAAGAGGTCGAAGCGCGCGAAGAGGCGGCGGGCCGGAAGGCCGAGAGAGACGGGTTGCGCGGCGAGCTTGCGGCGGAGACCTCTCGATTCGCCACGTTGGAGCGGGCGCATGCGGATCTCTCGCGCGAACGGTTCTCCTGGGAGGAGCGCTACCACGAGGTGAACGGAGCGCAGGCCGCCCTTCTCGCCGAGCAGGCGCGGCAGGCCGCGGACCTCACCCGGCTCTACGAGGACGAGCGGGCGTTGCGCGCGACGATCGACGACCAGACGGCGCATCTGGGCCGCACCTATGCCGAGATCGAGCGGCTGAACGGGCTGATCCGCGCCATGGAATCGACCCGCGCCTGGCGTCTGCACAAGCGGCTCGCCCGCTGACTTTCGCTGATTTGCCGATGCCGCCGCCCCCCCGCGTCGCAATCCTTTCGAGCGAACCGATCCGTCCGCGGATGGCCGGAATCGGCATTCGCTACGCCGAGCTGGCGCGCCGTCTGCCGGGGCTCGGCATCGAGGTCCGGCTGATCTCGCCCGCGACGCCCGAAGAGATGCTCGCCGCGGTGCCGCTTGAGGCCTCTCAAGTCGCCCGCTTCGAGCGTGGCCGGCTGAAAGAGCTGTGCGCCGGCTGCACCTCCGTGGTCGCACAGGGCCAGCTCGGCAACGATGCGGTGGTCGAGCTCGGTTCGGCGTCCGGTTTGCCGGGTGCCTTGCCGGTGGCGATCGATCTCTACGATCCCTGGCTGATCGAGAACTTCGCGTACGTAGAGAGCCTTGGGCTCGATCCCTATCGCAACGACCACGCCACCTGGGTGCTCCAGATGTCGCGCGGCGACTTCTTTCTCTGCTCGTCCGACGAGCAACGGACGTTTTATCTCGGATTCTTGGCCGCGCTCGGCAGAGTCAATCCGGAGCGGCTCGTGGGCGATCCCGATCTTTCCGGTCTGATCGCTCCGGTGCCGTTCGGAGTCCCGGAAGAGCTGCCGCTGCACGCCGCGTATCTGCCGCCGCGTAGCCTGGGCGAAAAGCGCCTGCTCTTCGGCGGCCTCTACGACTGGTACGATCCCTGGACGTTGCTCGACGCCCTGGACGCCCTCGACCGGCCCGATTGGACGCTGCTGTTGATCGCCAACCCGAATCCCGAAAATACGCCGCAGCGGCTGCTCGGCGAAGTCGAAGCCCGCTGCCGTTGCCGCGGCGTCTGGGGGACGCGCGTACAGCTGCTCGATTGGGTGCCTTCCGAACGGCGTTACGACCTACTGCGCGACGTGGACGTGTTGGTCGCCCCGCACCGGCCGACGCTCGAAACCCGCCTTTCCCTGCGCACCCGATTCCTCGACGCGCTCGCCGCGGGCTGCCCGGTGATCACCAGCGAAGGGGGTGCGATGAGCAGGATGCTGATCGAGCACCACGCCGGGCGTGTGGTCCCCGCGGGCGACGCGGCAGCGCTCGGGGTCGCCTTGGTGGACGCGGTCAAAAAAATCGACGGTGACGCCTTTCAGGCCGGCGCCGCCCGGCTGCTCGAAGGGTTTCGCTGGGAACGGGCGCTTGCGCCGCTGGTCGCGTTCTGCCGCGAGCCGAGAATCGATCCGACCAAGGAGAGATTCGCCCGAGCGCTGCCTACGGGGGCGCCCGCCGATTCGCTCGCGTTCCGGCTGAGGCGACGCATCCGGCGGATGCTTGGGAACCGATGAAGCCCGCCAAAGTCTCCGTCGCCGTCCTCTCCTGGAACGGCCGTCACCATCTAGAAACCTGCCTCGCGGCGCTCGCCCACCAGAACGATCCGGGCGTGCCGTGGGAAATCCTGGTGCTCGACAACGGCTCGACCGACGGCACCGCGGAGTGGCTGCGCCGCGATCCGCCGCCGGGGCTCAGCCATTTGCGGCTGATCGAGAGCCCGGTCAATCTGGGATTCTGCGCCGGCAACAACCGCCTGGTGGCCGAAGCGGCGGGCGACGCGGTGGCGTTCCTGAACAACGACACGCGGCCCCGTCCCGATTGGCTCTCGGGGCTGGTGGCGGCCTTCTCGGCGGCCGCTGACGACGTCGCGGCGGTCTCCGGTCAAATCGTCGATTGGGCGGGCGAGCGGCTCGATTTCGCGCGCGGCGCGATGACCTTCGATGGACACGCGTTCCAGATCGACTACCGCCGGCCGCTCGAACGGGCGAAAGTGCCGGCCGACGGCGAGGAGCTGTTGTTCGCCTGCGGCGGCAACCTTTTGATCCGCAAAAGCTCGTTTCTCGCCGCGGGCGGATTCGACGAGGCCTATTTCGCTTATCTCGAAGACGTCGATCTCGGCTGGCGCCTCTGGTCGGGCGGTGAGCGGGTGACGTTCGCCCCCGGCGCGGTCGTCCACCATCGATCGAGCGCCACGAGCGACCTGCTCGGCCTGTTCAACCGCGGCTTCCTGTTCGAGCGTAACGCGTTCTTGACCGCCTACAAGAACTACGAGCCGGGAACCTGGGAACGGCTGATGCCCGCGGTCCTGCTGGCGTTTCTCTCGCGGACGCAAAGCATGCTGGTCGAAAACAACCCGGGCGCCGCGGCGTTTGCGATCGACCCCTACGCCGGTTGGATCGCCAACACCGCGCCCGGCAAGCGCGGCCCGAATGGAGATTCCGGCGCCGTTTCGGTGGCGCCCCCCCCGCCTCGCGAGCCCTGGACCCCGGCGGGAATCCTCCGTCGCTTCCGCCGCCACGGCGCCCGCGAATCGCTCCGCCGAACGTTGGTCAAGATCGCCGCGCGCCTCGGGTCCGATCCGGCGCGCGATGCCGAAATGCGGGCGCCGCGGGTGACCGACGAGCGGACGATCGCGCAGTTCCGCACCGTCGCCTATCTGCTCGGTCATTTGGATGAAGCCGCCGGCAAGAGAGCCGCGATCCAGGCCCGCAGGAAGCGCTCAGACCGCGAAATCTTCGCCCGTTTTCCGCTCTACCTCGTGCCCACCTACCCCGGCGACGCCGACCTGTTCGCGAGCGAAGGTTTTTCGAGCTGGCTGCCCGAAGAGTTGCCGATCGTCCGGGCGCTGCTCGCTGACCTGATGGACGTCGGATGAATCACCCCCCAGCCCGGCTCGAAGAGGGCGACGTCTCGGTTCCGTCGCGCAGGAAGAGCCGGCTGCGGCGGGCGCTTCCTTTTCTCTTCGTCGTGGCGATCCTGCTCGCGGGGGCGGGCGTTGCGGTCTGGGTGAATCCGCTCGGCCTCTGGCGCGCCTACGTGCGGCTGCGGCTTTCGTTTTCCGGGCTCGAACATCGGACGATGGCGGGGCCGCGGGGCAAGCTCAGTTACTGGATCGGCGGCGCCAAGAATTCTCCCGGTCCGACGCTCGTCCTGGTCCATGGCCTGGGCAACGACGCGGGGGTCTGGGCGCAGTCGGTCCCCGAGCTGGTGAAGAACCATCGGCTGATCTTGATCGATCTCCCGGGTCACGGCGGTAGCGCTCCTGCCACGGGACCGCTGTCGATTTCCGACGAGGTCGCCGGACTCGAAGCGCTGCTCGCGGCGCATGCGCGGGGAGGCCCGCCGCCGATCCTGATCGGCAACTCGCTCGGCGGGTGGGTCGCTCTGCTCTACGCCGAGCGTCATCCGGAGCGCGTGTCGCGTCTGGTCCTGGTCGATACCGGCGGTCTGCTCTACGAGCCGAAGGTCCGGTTTCTGGTCCGCAATCGAGCCGAGGCGCGGGTGTTCACCAATGCGTTGCTCGGGCCGCGGATCCCGCCGCTGCCGGGTTTCCTGCTCGACGACGTGGTGGAGAAGCTACAGGCTGGGCCGGCTCCGCGCCTCTTCGCGAGCTTTGCCCGAAGCGATTTTCTCGATGGTCGTCTCGCCGCGATCGCAACCCCCACCGATTTGATCTGGGGCGGTGCGGACGAGCTGTTTCCGCCCGATCTCGGCAGGCGCTACGCCCGAGAGCTGCCGCGGGCGCGTTTTCTCCTGATCGCGGCATGCGGCCATACACCCCAAGCCGAATGCCCAGAGGATTTCTTGGCGCACCTGCTCTGGGTTCTCAAAGAACCGCCGCCCGGTCCCATCCGCGACGTGCCGGTCGAACCCTGGCGCGATCCGGCGGAACGCCCCGCGGGCAAGCCGCCCGCTCCCTAGGCGATTCGGCGAAGCCGCACGCGCAGGCCGCTCTTCGGCTCCGGCGGGATCTTGCTCCAGTCGTACGAGAGGTCCTGGGCCTCCGGAATCTCCCACTCGTAACCGCGGAGCAGCTCGATCGCGAACGCCGACATCATGAGCGTCGCGAAGTCGAGCCCGGGGCACTTGTGGCCGGTCGAGGGTCCCGCCCCCTGCGGCGCGTAGCCGAAAGGATGTTTCTTGTCTTCGGCCCGGGCGGGAGAGAAGCGTCCGGGGTCGAAGGTCTCCGGCTGCGGATAGATCTCCCCCGCGAGTAGCGACGTGCGATGCGACCAGAGAACCATCCACCCCTCGGGAACCCGTTGGCCCGATAGCTCGAAGTCCCGCCGCGCGCGGCCGAAAAAGACCGGCACGATCGGGCAGGTCCGTTTTGTTTCCTGAACCACCTGGTAGAGAAACGGAAGGCGCCGGAGCGTTCCCGGCGACAACGGCTCGGCGGGAGCCGCCGCGATTTCGAGCACCAGGCGTTGGCGTACTTCTGTGTGCTCCGCGAGCGCGAGCAGCAGCGCCGCAAGCTCGGACCAGACGATCAGCCCGGCGACCACGATGTGGTGCAGTTCGACCTTCAGCTCCTCCATGCCGATACCCGCGCCGTCTTTCGCCTTCGCGGCGAGAATGCGCGACAGGCCGTCTTCCCGAGGAGTATCGAGGTGCTCGGCGATCGCCGTCTCGAATCGCGCGAGAATGCGATCAAGGGCGGCCTTTGCCTTGGTGTAGGCGGTGCCCGGCAGTGGCAGGGGAAGAGCCGAGAAGCCGGCCAGCACCATCGCGTAGTCGGCGGCGAACGCTTCGAGCACGGGACCGCGGGGGATGCCCAGGACGCAAATGCAGATGGTTTCCAAGGCCAAGCGCTTCGTCTCCGCGACGGCGCGAACCTCGCCGCGCTCCGCCCAGGCGGCCAGAGCTGCCGCCACCTCGCGCTCGATCGCCGGCAGATAGGCGGCATACGCCTCGGGCGTGAAGCCGGCGAGCACGAAATCCTTGCGCCGCCGGTGCTCCGCCCCATCGAGCAAAGGCAAGCTGATCTTGCCCATCAGCTCCGCCACGTGCGGCACCATGGCTCCCGAGCGCAGAATCCGCTCCTCGTCGTTGAACGCCTCGGTCGCCTCAGGCCCCGAAATCACCACCGTCTCCCGGCCGAGAATGCGGGTGCGGAACACCGGCCCGAACCGCGCCACCCGCTCGGCACAGAAGCCGAACCCGTCGGCCAGGAACGGCCGGGTCTCGCCGATCCAGGGCAGGCCGGACCGGCCGGGTGGGAGGGAGATCGACGAAGGACGATCGGACGGAGAGGGCATGGGAAACCTCCGGAAACAAGATTTGGATCGGAATTGAAATCCTTCTACGCGGCAGAAACGGATTTGGACGACGGGGAATCCACCGCTACCATACGCCGTCGAGATTCCCCCCAACCGAAAGGACATTCCATCCCATGACGGATACGCGTATCGAGAAGGACAGCCTGGGCGAGATCGAGGTGCCCGCCACGGCCTACCATGGGGCGCAGACGGAGCGGGCGTTCCGCAATTTCCCCGTTTCGGGTCTTCGTTTTCCGCGCCGGTTCATCGCGGCGCTCGGGAGCATCAAGCGGGAGGCCGCGACGGTGAACGAGGGGCTCGGGCTGGTGCCGGGCGACGTCGCGGCGGCGATCCGGTCGGCGGCCCAGGAGGTGGCGGAGGGCAGGCTCGACGAGTACTTTCCGCTCGACATCTTTCAGACCGGCTCGGGCACCTCGACCAACATGAACGCCAACGAGGTGATCTCGAACCGGGCGATCGAGGCGATGGGCGGAAAGATGGGATCGAAGTCGCCGGTCCATCCGAACGACCACGTGAACAACGGCCAGTCGAGCAACGACGTGATCCCGACCGCGATTCACGTTTCCGCCTATTCGGGGATTGCCGAGGATCTGGAGCCGGCTCTCGCGCGGCTTGCCGCCGCACTCGACGCCAAGGCGCGCGAATTCGACGACGTGGTGAAGATCGGCCGCACCCATCTTCAGGACGCCGTGCCGGTCCGGCTGGGGCAGGACTTTTCGGGCTATGCGCAGCAGGTGCGCTACGGGCTCGACCGCCTCGCGGCGGCCAAACCGCGGCTTGCGGAGCTGGCGCTCGGCGGCACCGCGGTGGGGACCGGACTGAACGCCCACCCAGATTTCGCCCCCCAGGTGATCGCGCGGCTCGCGGCGGCCTCCGGCCATCCGTTCGTGCCTGCGCCGAACAAGTTCGAGGCGATGGGCGGCAAGGACGCGGCGGTGGAGACCTCGGGGGCGCTCAAGACGATCGCCGCTTCGCTCGCGAAGATCGCCAACGACCTACGCTGGCTCGCTTCCGGTCCGCGCTGCGGGATCGGCGAGATCTCGTTGCGCGATCTCCAGCCGGGCAGCTCGATCATGCCGGGGAAGGTGAACCCGGTGATCCCCGAGATGGTCCTGATGGTCGCGGCGCAGGTGATCGGCAACGATGCGACGATAACGATCGGCGGAATGGGCGGCAATTTCGAGCTGAACGTAATGATGCCGGTGATCGCCTACAACCTGCTCCAGTCGATCGAGATCCTGGCCAACGCCGCGAAGCTCCTCGCCGAACGCTGTGTCGAAGGCATCACCGCTAACCGCGAGCGTTGCGAGGAGCTGGTTGAAAAATCTCTCGCGATGGTCACGTCGCTGGTGCCCAAAATCGGCTACGACGCGGCGGCCGAAATCGCCAAGGAATCGGTGAAGACCGGCAAGACGGTGCGCGAGATCTGCCGCGAAAGAAAAGTCCTCCCCGAAGACGAGCTGCGCGAAGCGCTTGATCCGCGCGGCCAGACGGAAGGCGGCATTCACGCCGGAGGCGGCGCGGGAGGTTGATTCGCGGTGAATCCGCACCGCCGCGGGCTCGGACGTTTGAGGTCGCAATTTGCGACCTCAAACGCTCGGTCGGGCTCAAGAGCTCATCTACGGACCCGGCTTTTCGGGAGGCGCAAAGCCGATGCGGCGCCGACGCGGAGTGGCCGGCAAGGACATCAAGGCGCGGATCGCGGCGAAGACTTCGTGGAACCGCGCGTCGGTTCGCTGTTCCAGATCTTCCAGTTTGCGGGCGATCTCCCCGTGGGGAGCCAGCGCGTGTCGCATGCGAACGAAGGCTCGAACCACGAGCACGCTCGCCGCGATGGCGCGGGGCGAGCTGAGCACGTTGGCCGCCATGATCGCGCCGTGCTCGGTGAACGCGAAGGGCCGTGTGCGGCGACCTCCGCGGCCCGCGTTTGAGGTCGCAATTTGCGACCTCAAACCGTCGGTTTCCGGCGCGCTCAGTTGAAACGCGAAGTCGGAAGGGAAACGACGGCGATTCCGTTTGACCTGTTCGTTCAATCGCTTGGTCGGTACGCCGAAGATCTCGGCCAGGTCGGAGTCGAGCAGCACTCGTTCTCCCCTGAGGACGATGATCGCGCCCTCGACGGCTTGGGTGGCTTTGCGTAGCTGGGCGGCGGTGGTTTGTTTTTTCGCCATGGACTTCCTCCTTTTCCACCTAAGACGTAAAAGGAGGTCGGAGTCCCGATGGTTTCGGGAATCGAGTTGGCGAAACTCCGCGGGTTCGGACGATTGAGGTCGCAATTTGCGACCTCAATCGCGGTAGCCGGTGAGAAGCCGACAGTTGAACCAAGGCGTGATTGGGGCGTAAAGTCTGCTACGTTCCCGGTGCAGAAGCCGGGTTGCCCAGGCCGCCCTTGTCCGAATCCGAAACCGCTCTTCGCCGCATCCTCCATTGCGACCTCGACTGCTTCTATGCCGCGGTCCACATGCGCGACGACCCGTCGCTGCGCGGCAAGCCGGTGATCGTCGGCGGGCGGCCCGAATCGCGCGGCGTCGTCGCGGCGGCTTCCTACGAGGTGCGGGCGTTCGGGGTTCACTCCGCCATGCCGTCGTCGCGTGCCGTCCGGCTTTGCCCGCAGGCGGTCTTCCTGCCGCCCGACTTCCGGCGCTACCGCAAGGAATCGGAGAAGATCTTCGCGATCTATCGTGAGATTACCCCGATCCTCCAGCCGGTGTCGATCGACGAGGCCTACTTGGACGTGACCGAGCATTTGGGCGAATGGGGCACGGCGACCGCGGTCGCCAAGGAAATCCGCCGCCGGGTGCGCGAGGAGCGGGGACTCACGGTCTCGGTGGGCGTCGGTCCCAGCCGGCTGATCGCGAAGATCGCCTCCGACTTCAACAAGCCCGATGGTCTGACGGTCGTGCCGCCGCGGAAAGTGCTGGAATTCCTTGCGCCGCTTCCCGTGCGCCGGCTGCACGGCGTCGGACCCGCGACCGAGCGGGCACTGTCCGAGATGGGGGTCGCGACCGTTGCGGATCTCCGCTCCCGCGAGCCCGAGGATCTCGTCGCCCGCTTCGGCCGGCACGGCCGGGTGCTTTGGGAGTTCGCCCACGGCGTCGATGAGCGGCCGGTCGAAACTCACCAGGAGAGGAAGAGCCTGGGGACGGAAAACACCTACGCCGAAGATCTGCGCGGATTGGCGCCGATGGAGCGCGAGCTGGAACGCATGGCGGTCGAAGTCGCGGCATCGCTCGAAAAGCGCAATCTCGCCGGCTGTACGGTGACCCTCAAGGTCCGTTATTCGGATTTCACCACCCTCTCCCGGTCGCGCACCCTCGCCTGGCCGACCTGCGAGGCTCGGACGATTCTGCGCTCGGCGCTCGGCCTGTTGCGCCATGCGACCGACGCCCCGAACCGCCCGGTTCGCCTGCTCGGCGTGACGCTTTCGAGCCTGGTCCACGGCGGCGGGCTCACGCAGCTGGAGCTGTTCGAGGACGAGGAGGACCCCTGACCCGCGCTCCGCTACTGGTTCCCGATGGCCGCGGCCTACATTGCGCCGAGGGCGGTTTCTGGATCGACCCCTGGCGGCCGGTCGAGCGGGCGGTGCTCACCCATGCCCATGGCGACCATGCCCGACCCGGCTCGGCGGCGTACCTGGCCGCCGCGCCCGGGCTCGACCTGCTGCGGCATCGCTTGCCGAAGGCGCGGATCGAAGGTGTGCCGTACGGCGAGTCGCGGCGGGTCGGCGAGGTCGATCTGTCGTTTCATCCGGCCGGGCACGTGCTCGGCTCGGCGCAGGTGCGGATCGAGCACCGGGGAGAGGTCTGGGTCGTCTCGGGCGACTACAAGCGGCAGGCCGACCCCACCTGCGCGCCGTTCGAGCCGGTCCGCTGCCATACCTTCATCACCGAAGCCACGTTCGCCTTGCCCATCTACCGCTGGACCGAAACCGCGGCGGTCGCGGCTCAGGTCGCCGCCTGGTGGCGCGAAAATGCCGAGGCCGGTCGCGCTTCGGTGCTCTGCGCCTACTCGCTCGGCAAGGCGCAGCGGCTGCTGGCGGCATTGGCGCCGCACGTCGAGGGGCGAACGATCCGAACCCATGGCGCGATCGAAGACATCAACGAGATCTACCGCCGCTCGGGCGTGCAGCTGCCGCCCACGCGGCGAATCGACCCGCAGAGCAGCGGCTCGTTCGCGGGCGATCTGATGATCGCGCCGCCCGCCGCCTTCGGCTCGCTCTGGATGCGCCGGATCGGCCGTGCCCAGTCGGGGTTCGCCTCGGGCTGGATGCTCCTTCCCGACCGGGTACGCCGTTCGAGCTTCGATCGAGGCTTCGTGGTCTCCGATCATGCCGATTGGGGGGACCTCCTGCGGACGATCGAGGAGACCGGGGCCGAGCGAGTTCTGACGACTCATGGCTATGCCGCGGCGCTCGCCCGGTTTCTCGCCGAACGGGGAGGGGAGGCCGGGATGCTGGAAACCAAGGTCGGCCGAGAGTCGTCGGAACGAGCCGAAAGCTCGGCGCAGCTCCGCCTGCCGCTGCCCGAAAGGCCGGTTGCGGTCGAGGCTCGCGAGGTCGCGGGCGTAGCGTCTTGGCTGTTCGACGAGTGCTGCGAGGTGGTCGGGAATTTCGCCGAGACCGTCGCTTTGCTGGCGCAAGCCGGCGGAAAGCGCGGACGACCGGAAGAACCCTGCTAAAGTCGTTCGCGGAAGGACTCTTCGTGCCCCCCGAAATCCCCGAATCGCAAATCGAATCTCCGGACGAAGCACCGCAGGGCTCCATCGCCCGTGCCTTGGGCATTCGCAACGGACCGCTCACCGGCCTGTTTCTGCTCGCCGCCTTCTACACCCTCTATGCCGCGCGGTCGTTCCTGCTCCCTGTGGTTCTCGCGGGCCTGCTCACCCTTCTGCTCGAACCGATCGTCCGGTTCTTGAAGCGGCGTTTGCGCATTCCGGCCCCCTTGGGTGCGGGAATCGTCCTGTTCGCTCTCCTGGGGGGCCTCGGCTTTGCCGTGTATCAGCTGGCGCAGCCCGCTTACGATTGGATGGAAAAGGCGCCGCAGAGCCTGCACCGGGTCGAGCGGCGCCTCCGCGACCTGAAAAAACCGGTCCAAACGCTGGGAAAGGCCACCGAGCAGGTCGAGAAGATCACCCAGGTCGGATCGGCGACTCAGAACGTGACGGTGAATCAGCCGTCGCTCGGCATCCGTCTGGCCAACCAGGCCACCGAGATCGCCGCGGGCGCCCTCGTCATGTTCATCCTGGTGTTCTTCCTGCTCGCTTCGGGCGACCTGTTCCTGCGCAAGCTGATCAAGGTGCTGCCCAGCATGGAAAGCAAGCGCCAAGGGGCGGAGATCGTCCGCGCCCTCCAAGGCGAGGTCTCGCGCTATCTGGTCACCGTGACGTTCATCAACGTAGGGTTGGGTACCAGCACGGGTCTGGCGATGTGGTGGATCGGCTTGCCGAACCCGGTGCTCTGGGGTGCGGTCGTCGCGATCGCCAACTACATCCCGTACCTGGGGGCCGGCGTCTGCTACGTGTTGTTCGGCCTGCTCGGCTTCCTGACCTTCGAGTCCTTGGCGCAGGCGCTGCTGCCGATCGGGGCGTTTCTCGTGCTCAACGTCACCGAGGCGTACATCATCTCGCCGATGGTTCTGGGGCGCCGCCTCACCCTCAATCCGGTGGTCATCTTCCTCAGCCTGACGTTTTGGACCTGGATGTGGGGTGTCGCGGGCGCGATCCTCGCCGTGCCGATCACCGCCGTCTTCAAGATCCTTTGCGACCGCATCGCGCCTCTGGCGTCGATCGGCGAGTTCCTCGGCGAGTAGCCCGGTCTCCCGGTCTACTCTTCGCCTCCCTCCCAGCGCTCGATGTCCCGGCGATCCCTCTTGGTGGGCCGCCCCGCTCCGGCCTCGCGAAGAGCGGGGGGCCGGCGCCCCAGGCGGCGGATCGGATCGGTTTCGAGCTCCGGGCGCGGCGGGCTCAGATCTTCGAACAGCGCGGCGGCTTCGGCTTTCGGTACCGGCCGGTCGACGAGCTCGCGGACGATCAAAATCCGCTGCCAATCGCCCTGGACCAGCTCCACCCGGTCACCCAGGGACAAATGCCGGTGGGCCTTGGCATTTTGCCCGTTCACCTGAATTCGGCCCAGCTCGCAGGCGTGGGTCGCCTGCGTGCGGGTCTTGAACATTCGGGCGACCTGCAGCCACTTGTCGAGGCGGACGCTCACGGTCTCCTACTCTATCGCCGACAAGGGCTCGCAGCTCCCGACCGAGCGCTCTTCGGCGCCGATTCTGTGGCCTCGCTCCGGCCTTCGAGAGCGCTCGAAGTCGTTGATGTCATGCAATTTCTAGGATCAGGCGAACGAAAATTAGATCTTCCTCTCCGGCCCCGGCTGTGCCATGCTTATGCCATGCCGAAACCAGCGAAAGCGGTGGCCAAGCGCCCCACTGTGTCCGTGAAGCCCAAGTCCGCCAAACCGGCGCCCGAGCCGGTTGATTTTGCCGATGTCATCCGCAAGCTCTCCGGACAGGGCCGAGCGGACAAATCGCCCATGAACGTCGCCGAGCGCCGGGAACAAGCGCGCCGCGCCGCCCGGGCCGCCGCCCGGGCCGCCGCGAAGTAAACCCGCAGTCCGATCGAAGACCGGCATCGATCGAAATAGCCACCCTCGGTCGAGCCGGTCGCAGTCGAGATGGGGTCGTTCAGCGTGGGTGCGAGGGGTTTTCTTCGCAGGCAGCGAATGCTTTGCTTGAAATACCGCTCCATTCCTCCCACGATCTGAGGCCCATCGGTCCCGAGGCCAGCCATGCCACGCATCACCAGGGTCTACACCCGAACCGGCGACGATGGGACGACCGCGCTCGGCGGAGGTCAACGGGTCGAAAAGGATTCGCTCCGCATCGCGGCCTATGGCACGGTGGACGAGCTGAGCTCGCAAATCGGCGTCGCCATCGCCTCCGGACTGGACGATCGGCTGGCCGGCGAGCTGACGAGGATTCAAAACGAGCTGTTCCACCTCGGCTCCGACCTGTGCATCCTGGAAGAGGACAAGGCGCGGTTTCCCGTCCCGACGATCGAAGAGCGCCACGTCGTGGCACTCGAAGCGTTGATGGACCGGCTGACCGAAGAGCTCGGGCCGCTCCAGAACTTCATCCTGCCGGGCGGCGCGATCGGCGCGGCGCAGCTTCACGTCGCCCGAACCGTCTGCCGCCGCGCCGAGAGGGATCTGGTCGCCCTCGGCCGCGCCGAGCCCATCGGACCCTGGACGATCCGCTATCTCAACCGCCTGTCGGACGCCCTGTTCGTGATCGCCCGAGCCGAAAACCACCGGCGAGGGATCGCCGACATCCTGTGGGATAGCCGGGCTTAAACCCCTCAAACCACCGTTTCGCGCAGAACTTCCTCGATCGTCGTCATGCCGTCGCGGACCTTCTGCATGCCGCTGTCGCGCAGGGTCTGCATGCCGCGCTGGATCGCCTTGGCCCGCAGCTCGTAAGAGCTGGCTCCGGAGAGGTTCAGCTCGCGGATGTCGTCGTCCACGTCCAGCACCTCGTAGAGACCGATCCGGCCCTTATAGCCGGTGGCGCTGCAACGTTCGCAGCCCCGCCCTTTGAACAGCTTGAGCGTGCGCGATTCGGTCTCCGAGAAGCCGGCGTTCAAGAGGGCGGTCGCCGGTAATTCGGCCGGTTCTTTGCAGAACGAACAGACCCGTCGCACCAGCCGCTGGGCCACGATCATGTGAACGGAAGTGGCGACCAGGAACGGCTCGATGCCCATGTTCATCAGGCGGTGAACGGAGGAGGGGGCGTCGTTGGTGTGCAGGGTCGAGAGCACGAGGTGGCCGGTCATCGCAGCTTTGATCGCCACCTCGGCGGTCTCGAAGTCGCGGATCTCGCCGACCAGGATGATGTTCGGATCCTGGCGCAGGAACGAGCGCAGCGTGGCCGCGAAATTGAGGCCGATCTGCTCGCGCATCTGGACCTGGTTGATCCCCGGCAGGTTGAACTCGACCGGGTCTTCGGCGGTGAGGATGTTCACCTCCGGGGTGTTGATCCGTGACAGCGCCGAATAGAGCGTGTTGGTCTTGCCCGAGCCGGTCGGCCCGGTGACCAGCACCATGCCGTACGGCTTCAGGATCGCGTGCTCGAAACGGCGCAGTGCGTCGCCTTCGAAGCCGAGCTTGCTCATGTCGAGCATCAGCTTGTCTTTGTCCAGCAGCCGCATGACGATCTTTTCGCCGAACAGCGTGGGCAGCACCGAGACGCGGAAGTCGAGATCCTTCACCCGGCCGGAGACCTTCGTCTTGATCTTGATGCGGCCGTCCTGCGGCATCCGCTTCTCGGCGATGTCGAGCTTCGCCATGATCTTGATGCGGCTGGTGATCGCTTCTTTCAGCTTGATCGGCGGATGCATCATCTCGTAGAGGATGCCGTCGATCCGGTAACGGACGCGGAACTCTTTCTCGTACGGCTCGATGTGAATGTCGGAGGCGCCGCGCTTGATCGCGTCGGAAAGCACGATGTTGACCAGCTTGACGACCGGCGCCTGCTCGGATTCCTCTTCGAGGGTCGCGAGGTCGAGATCCTCCTCCTCGTCGAGCACTTCGAGGTCGCCGCTCGCCTCCTCGGACAGCCCCTCCATCACCTTTTTCAGCTCGATCGCGTGGGTCGAGCCGTAGACCCGATCGATCGCGCCGCGGATGCTGGTTTCCGAGGCGACCACCGGCTCCACCTTGTAGCCGGTCATGAACTTCACGTCGTCCATCGCGAAGACGTTGGTCGGATCGATCATCGCGACCGTGACCGTCGCTCCCGCCTTGGAGACCGGCAGGATCGTGTACTTCCGCGCGATGTCCGCCGGAATGATCTTGAGCACGTTCTCGTCGATCTCCATCGAATTGAGATCGACCGCGGGAACGCCGAAATGCTGCGACAAGGCTTCGACCAGCGCCTTCTCGGTGATGTAGCCGAGCTTGACCAGGTTGGTGCCCAGGCGCCCGCCCTGATCCTTCTGGAGCGTCAGCGCTTCCTGGAGCTGCATCTCGTTGATCTTGCCCGCGCGGATCAACATCTCGCCGAACTTGGCGGAATTGGCGGCGTTTGTCGCTTGCGCCGTAGTGCCGGAAGGTCGAGCGCGGGGCTCGGGAGGTGCGGGGGTCTTACCGAAAGCCATGTCAGGTCCTCGAGGGAGTCGGAGCAGGCGCGCTTAAGACTGACAAGAAGCGTTGTATTCGACATCGAGCATAACAGTCGCCCGAATCGAGGGTCAATCCGAGGGGCGCGACCTAACTGCTTGAGAAACCGGTAGATCGGAGGATCTCTCCGGCGCGCGCCGCGACTTCGCGCGGCGCGATCTCCAGCAGGCAGGCCTTCACCTCGGCGAATCGGCGATGGCAGTAGCTGCACGGCAGGCGTTTGGCGAGCGCGAGATGAGGGGCGCCGTAAGGTCCGTGGAGGGCGGGATCGGTCGGTCCCATCACCATCAGCACCGGCCGTCCGAGCGCATGGGCGAGGTGGGTCGGCCCGGAATCGCCGCCGAGGACGATCTGCGCCCGCCGGGCGAGCGCCGCGAAAGCGGGGATCTCGGCCGGAACCGAACGCGCCGCGCCGCCGCTCGCCGCGACGATCTCCGCCGCGAGCGGCTCTTCGCCCGGTCCGACGGCAACGAGGCTCGGCAGGCCGGACTCCTGGGCGAGCGCCTGAAGCGCGCGGCCCCAGCCTCCCGCGGGATACCTCTTGTTGCCCCAGCCGGCCCCGGGATGGAGCAAAGCGAATCGATCGGGTGGATCGGCGGGACGCTCGGTGCCGCCCGGGATCTCGGCGTCCGGCCCCGCCAGGATCTTTTCGGGTTGAAACTCCGCGGGCTCTTGCGGCAGCCCCAAGCCGCCGAGCACGGCGAGCATCCGATCGACCGCGTGGCCGTTTTGATCCGGGGAAAGCGGCACCCCTTCGTTGATCCAGATCGCGCTCGAAGGCTCGCGGCGGAATTCGCGGGCGAGCCCAAGCCGTCGATCGGCGAAGGAGAGCGCCGCGAGCACCCCCGCCTTATGGTTTCCCATCAGATCGAGGGCGACGTCCGGAGCGAAGTCGGCGACTCGGGAGCGGAGCCGGCCCAGCTCGGAGAGCGTCGCGCGGGCGAACGGTCGCTTGCGCCAAGCGCCCAGGCGGACGGGAATCACCTCGTCGAGGTCCGGGTGCCCGGCGAGCAGCGGCGCGATCCACTGCTCGACCACCCAGGCGATCCGCGCCGTTTTGAAATGCCGCCGCAGCGCGCCGAGGACCGGCAGGGCGTGAACCACGTCGCCGAGTGCGCTCGTCTTGACGATCAGAATGCGCAAAGGCTCGGTTTCCGGATCAGGGCAACGCCCGGACCTTCGAGATCAGGTCGCTCGTCGCGTGATCCTTCGAATCGCCGACCAGCGCGGTGCGCCCGCCGTAGGCGCGCACCGTCTCGTATTCGGGCACCCGTTCGGGAGAGCCGTAGTCGGTCCCCTTGCAGTGAACGTCCGGCTGGAGCGCGGCGAGCAGCGGGGCGGGGGAGTCGCCCGAGAAGACGACGACGAAATCGACCGGAAGAAGCGCCGCGAGAAGCTCGGCCCGCTCCGCGGCCGGCACGATCGGCCGCCCCGCGCCTTTGAGCAGTGCCACCGAATCGTCGTCGTTGATCGCCACGATCAGCGCGTCCCCTTCGGCCCTCGCCGCCTCAAGGTAGCGCAGGTGGCCGACGTGGATCAGGTCGAAATGGCCGTTGGCGAACGCGATGCTTTTCCCCGCCGCGCGGAGCGCCGGCAGCTCGGAGCGAAGCTCTTCGACCGTCGTTACCCGGCCCATCGAAGCCCCTCGACCGGCCGAGGATCGGAGCGCACGGCTCGTGCGAGCTCGTCGCGCGAGAGCGTCGCCGTGCCCATTTTCATCACCACGATGCCGCCGGCATAGTTGGCGAGCAGCGCGGCTTCAAGCGGCGTCGCTCCCGCGGCGAGCGCCAAGGCGAACGTGCCGATCACCGTGTCGCCCGCGCCAGTCACGTCCGCCACTTGATCGGTGCCGTGGACCGGCAGATGGATGGCGCCTTCCGGATCGAACAGGCTCATGCCGCGGCTTCCGCGGGTGACCAGCAGGAAACCGGCGCCGAGCGTGTCGCGCAGGCTTCTCCCCGCCTGGGCGAGCGGCTCCGGCGCGTCGTCGATCGGCCTTCCGAGCAGCGCTTCGGCTTCCTCCTCGTTCGGGGTCGCGCCATCCAACCCCCGAAAGTCGCCCAGGCGATACCGGCTGTCGCACAGCAGAATCGAGCCGGGGCCGAGCGCCGCGCGCAGAAGCGGCAGAAACCCGGGCTCGACGGTGCCGTAGCCGTAATCGGAAAGGATCGCGGTCGAAAGTCCAGCGCTTCCTTCGGCGCGCCAGGCTTCGAGCCGGGCGACGAACGCGCTGCGATCGGCGTCGGTCAAAACCAGCGTGTCCTCGATGTCGTAGCGGACGATCTGCTGTTTGATCGAGTGTCTGCCGCCGCCCAGGATGCGCACCTTGGTGGGCGTTCGGTAGCCGGGCCGAACGAGCACCCCGGACGTGTCGATGCCGCGTGCCGAAAGGTCCGCCAGCAGGTCGGAACCGTTCGCGTCGTCGCCCACCGCACCCAAGACCAGCGGCCGGCCGCCGAGCGCGATCACGTTGGCCGCGGCGTTTGCTCCGCCGCCGGGCGCGATCCGTTCGCCTTGATACGAGAGGATCAAGACCGGCGCTTCGCGGCTGATCCGTTTCGGCGTGCCGGTCAAGAACCGATCGACCACCAGGTCGGCGACCAGAACGACCGGCCGGCCGGCCATCGCGTCGATCAGATCGAGCAGGCGTTCGGTCGTCGGAACGGTCGAGGCGGAGCCGTGGGTTTCGCTCATTCGGCGCGGATGCTAACAGCTCGACCGGCCGGAGATCCCATAGAGTGCGCGTCCATGTCCTCTCCTGCCGACCGCTTGAGCGCGCGCATCCGGACCGACGGACCCATTCCGTTCGCCGCGTTCATGGAGGAGGCCCTCTACGGTGCGGGCGGTTACTACAATCGGATCGAGCTGCCGATCGGCGAGGAGGGAGATTTCGTCACCGGCGCCTCCTGGTCGCCGCTGTTCGGCCGGGTCACCGCGCGGTTGCTCGGCCGGCTCGACCAAGCTCTTGGGCGTCCGGCCGAGCTGTTCGAGGCGGGTTACGGAACGGGAGTCCATCTGGGCCATACCCTCGCCGCCTTTCCTCCCGGCAGCTCCGCGCGTTGGCTGCGCGCGTGGGACCGAGTCGCCCGGCCGCTGCCGCCAGGGGTCGAGTCGGTCGGGCGGCTCGATCTCATCCCCGCGCGCTCGATCCGCGGCTTGATCTTTTCCTACGAGTTGTTCGATGCGCTGCCGGTCCACCGGTTGGTGGGGCGAGAAGGAGGCCGCGTGGGCGAGCTGTGGGTCGATCTCGACGAGCAGGGCGCTTTTTCCTGGCGCCATGGCGAACTGTCGGATCGGGCGCTGGTCGAGCTGCTCGACGGCCCGCACGTCGATCTCGCGCCCGGCCAGATCGCCGACCTGGCCCCCGGCTGGCGACCGTTGTACAGCGACCTCGCCCGGAGGCTCGACCGCGGCCTGCTGGTCACCTGCGACTACGGCTTTCCCAAGCCGCAGCTGGTGGACGGCCGCATCCGCTTTCACGGCACGCTCGGCTGCTACCGCCATCATCGGGCGCACCGCGATCCGTTCCGCGACGTGGGCCGGCAGGATCTCACCGCGCACGTCGATTTCTCGGCGCTGATCGGCGCGGGAGAGCAGGAGGGGCTCACCACCGTCGTCCTCGGGCGCCAGGCGCTCTGGCTCACCGCCTGCGGCCTGTTCGACGAGTTGCGCGGGGCGGATGCGACCGTTCGCCGCCAGGCGATGGACCTGCTCGACGGCGAGGGAATGGGCGAGGAGATCCGGGTCCTGGTCCAGGCGCGCGGCATCGATCCGGCCGAGGTGTTGGACCTGGAGGCGTTGGGCGCATGACCCGCCGTTGAAACCGAAACGACGGCCGCGGCAAATGACTTGCAGGGAGTCACGAAGAGGGCTCTCTTAAATTCCGCGCGAGCTTCTCGGTTCCATGAATTTACGCCCCGCGCGGCGAAACCCGAAGCACTTCAGGAGATCGACACCATGCGTCACCGACTCACCCTCGCCCTGCTCGCCGTCGTCGCCTTCTCGTTCGTCCTCGTCGGACCCGTGCTCGGCGCGCAGCCGATCGAGAAAAACAAGGCCGGCCTCGCCCTCGACGGTTGGGATACCGTGAGCTACTTCGACGGCAAGCCGGTCCCCGGCAAGGCCGAATTCACCAAGGATTGGAACGGCGCCACCTGGCGCTTCGCCACTTCGGCCCATCGCGACGCGTTCGCGGCCAGCCCGGAAAAATACGCGCCGCAGTACGGCGGCCATTGCGCCTACGGTCTGGCGAAGGGTCACCTGGTCACCGCCGATCCGACGATCTGGAAGGTGGTGGGCGGCAAGCTGTACGTGAACTACGACAAGGGCGTTCAGAAATCGTGGGAGAAGGACCAGGCGAAGTTCATCGTCGATGCCGACAAAGAGTGGAAGGACCTGGCGAACAAGAACTGACCGTCACCCCGCCCGCCGCGCCAGCTCGACGTAGCCCCGGGCCTGCGCCTCGCGGGCGATCGTGGCCCGCCGGGCGGCTCCGGCGGGGGAGCGATCGAGGTTGGCGAGCGCCAGGCTCGCCTCGAAGCGAAGCTCGATCAAACCAAGCTTTTCGGCTTCCGCGAGCACCGCTTCCAGCTCTTTCTGAGCCGCGGCTGGAGCGAGCCCCCGCGCGGAGCGGACGGCGACGATCAGCCGGGCCTTCGCGTCCTGCTTGGCGACCTCGCCGCCGATCAAGCCCCGCGCTTGGGCGATCGCCGCCCGCGCGGTGGCGTGCCCCAGCCGTTCGCCCGCTTCTCCCGCCAGACTGAGCGCCACCGCCTGATCGGCGATCGCTCCTTGGCGCCCCAGCTCTTCGGCCGCGGCGCGGGCTTCGGTCTCCGCCCTGGCGAGGCTCTGCGGGTCGCCCGCCCCGAGCAGCACGCCCGCGAGGCCCAACCGGCTGGCCGCCTCCTGGCTCTTTTCTCCCAGCTCGGTCCGCAGGCGCAGCGCCTCCTCGTGCGCGGCCCGCGCTCCGGACAGGTCGCCTTGGCGGGCGAGCACCTCGGCGACGCCGTACCGGGCGGAGGTTTCGAGGCTCCGGTTGCCCAGCTTCTTGCACAGCGCGAGCGATTCATCGAACCGCTGCTTGGCCGCGGCGAGATCCCCCTGGTCGAGCAGCGTGAGCCCAAGGCCGACGAGCGAGGCGGCTTCGCCCGCCTTCTGGCCGATCTTCCTGCGCGCCGCGAGCGATTCCTCCTGGCGCTGGCGGGCACCCGTCAGATCGCCTTGGCGGCGCAGAACGGTGCCCAGATTGTCGAGCGCGGAGGCCACCCCGGCGGGATCGTCCAGCTGGCGGCGGAGCGCGAGCGAACGTTCGAGCAGGTCGCGTGCCTTGCCCAGCTCGCCGCGGCCGGTGGACAGCGTGCCGAGATTGCCCAGCGTGCTCGCCTCGCCATAGCGGTTGCCGGTCTCCCGGGCGAGCGCCAGGACCTGCTCGTAGAGCCCGACCGCCGCCGCTCCGTC